>PR_CR_10_Liq_1_inCRDRAFT_1000064_pt1 | contig 52202 bp, 40 predicted proteins | sample PRCRCaboRojoPR_3_FD_10241 | JGI IMG/M metagenome (IMG submission 10241) | reverse complement strand
AGAGAAGAACGAGGTAGAGGAGCAAAACTCTAGACTGAGTAAAGAGAAGAGTGAAGTGGAAGAGCAAAACACTAGACTGAGTAAAGAGAAGAGTGAAGTGGAAGAGCAAAACACTAGACTTGCCCGAGAGAAGAACGAGGTAGAGAAACGAAACACTAGACTTGCCCGAGAGAAGAACGAGGTAGAGGAGCAAAACACTAGACTGAGTAAAGAGAAGAGTGAGGTAGAGGAGCAAAACACTAGACTTGCCCAAGAAAACTCTAGACTAGTACAAGAGAACAATGATTTGGAGAACCAAAACACGAGATTAAAACAAGAAAAATCTGAACTACAAGAAGAAAAAACCAGATTAAGCCAAGAAAAAGCTGACTTAGAATGTGCAAAAACAGACTCACAAAAAGGAAACACTGAATTACACCAAGAAAAAACTAAATTACAAAAAGAAAACACAACCTTGAAACAAGAAAACACTAAACTACAAAAAGAACTAACTAACTCGCAAAAAAGAAGCACTGAGTTGGAAGAAAGCTTTGAACAAGAGAAAACTTCCCTAAAACAAGAAATCAGTAAACTAAAGCAAGAATTAACTGATTCACAAGGAGCAACAGTCACTTTAGGCCAACAAAAAACTGACCTAGAAAATGAAATCACTAAACTTAAACAAGAAAAAACTAAGTCAGAACAAACCAAAAACCAAGAAACCTTAATAACCCAGTACCAAAAAGACCTTGAAACAACCGAGCAAGAACTCAAAGAACTCCAAATAAAACTCTACACTGCGCAACAACAGTCCAACGAACTCCAGAACTTAAAAAAGCAACTAAAAGAACTCGAAGACTTCAAAGAACAAGCAGACGAAACTATCAGAACTCAAGACCAAACCAACTTTGAACTACAACAAAAACTTGAAATCCGCCAAAAAGAGTTCCAAAACAAGTTCCAAGAATACGAAGCCAAAATAACCACCCTGCAAACCACCATAAAAGAAAACCAACAAGCCCTAACCAAACAAAAACAAGAAACCAACGACTTAGTCAACAACCTCCACCGTGTCACCAAAAAACTCTCCGAAAAAGACACCCAAGAACAAGAGTTCAAGAACCAAATTGCTGACCTCAAAAAACTACTCTCCACTAAGTCCTCTGAAGCCAAACTCAACCACCTCCGCAATGAGAACAAACAACTCCTCGACGAAAAAGAAAACCTCGAAATCAGAATAAACTCCCTTGAAGAAGCAAACGCCTCCCAAAAACAACTACTTGAAGAAATCAGCAAAAGCTTCGGCAACATCGAAGCCGAACTCCAACAAAAAGAACAAAAACTCAACGAACGCGAAACAGAGTTTTTCTTGGCACTCCAAGAAGAGTCTGAGTCGCGCCAACTCCTTCAAAACAAACTCTACAAACTCGAACAAGAAAGGGCTGAACTGCTCTCTAAAGTCAAACTAGAAAAAGAAATGCTCAAAACTCAAAGAGAAGAAGAAGTCGAAGACCTCAGAAAAAGCCTCCACGACTTGCAGCTCTACGTCCAAGGCAACTCTCCCCAAAAGTCCTCTTTCGAAGCCAGAATCAACGAACTCCAGTCAGAGTTGGCTTTGAAGAACAGAGAAATCCAAAGCTTACTCAACAACACCGACTCCGAAGTGCTCCAACAACTAAGTGACAAAGACAGGAAAATCAAAGAACTCCAAATCACCATCAAAAAACACGAACAAGAAAGAGAAGAGTTCATAGAACAAACCATCCTTCTGCAGGACCAAATCCAAGCAAAAGAAGAAGCTTACAGCATCAAAATCCAAAACCAAATCCCTTCTGCTCAGCTAAGTGAACTCAAAAACTTCAAACTCTGCACTGAAGTCAAATACGCCGGAGAAATCTTGTGTCTTGTGTACTTAGAAGACTTGAAACAGTACAGACTAGTTCCCAAGAATTCGCTTCCAACAGACACTCAGTTTTAACTTGTTTCATTAAACACTAATAATGGTTAAACACAAAAAGCACATAAATCACACAAAGTCTTTAAGCAAAGCAGACGCCAAAGTCACCACACAGTTATCCAAAGAAACCCAAGAAAGCTTATCAGAGACCTTACTGCTGCAGCACGACCCTTCTCCTCCTTTTAAAGCTATCAAAAACTTCCTCACCCCCCTAGCCAAGTCCATGCCCTTGCTCCTTTACAACCTTCCAAAAGTCTCTAGTGTCATTTCTAGTAACTTAGCTCTGTGCCCTCATTCAGCCTTGGCAGTAGTCAGGGCCTTAGCCAGAGAAGTCAGGTCAGAGCTAGCCCCTCACTTTTTGCCCATTTTCCAAGCCATGCTCAAAGCCCTTGAAAACTTGTCTGCTGCAGAAGAGGTCCTCCAAACCCTTTCGTTAAGTCTCAAGTACATTGCAAGTAACTTGGATGTTTGGGAGTTCATGCCACACAGTTACCCTTTGCTTAGTCACTCCAACTACGCAATCAGAGACTTAGCTGGCCAGGCACTTGCCTTTTTAGTCAGAAAAACTGGACCTGAGTTACTTGTCAAAGTACTGAGTGAAGTGCCTTGCTGGGAACTAGCTAAACACAGTGCTTCGCACTCTTCAGCACAAGAAATGCTAGAAGCTAGTTGGGCAGTTTGGTCAGTAGGCCGCAAAGCCCACTTAGCCTTAGCTTTGGAAAAAAAAGAGGTCCAGGCAGTTTGGAGGAGTGTCAAGTCCAAACAAGCTTTTTCAGTACTGAGGGAATGGGCTGTGCTTGTGAACGGCCATAGAATTCCGCCCTTTGTGCTAAAAGAAGCTGTTGATCTGTGCAAGCAGCATCAGGACTGCTTAACACTGGCTTACTTAGTTAAGTACCACCCAGACTTAATTGAAGAAGTTAATTATATCTTAGCAGACATTGAGGCTTTTAAAGTACTTATAGACTTCCAAGACCCTCACCCTGAAGCTGCACTCCATGAAGAATTCTTAGGAAAGTCCTACTCAAACCACACCCACTCCTTTGACTTTAGCCCTTACTCGCAACAAGTTTACCAGTTAGTTGAAGCTCACTTAGAAACAAGCTCTTTAGAAGTAGTTATTTGGCTTTTCAAAACCCACACATTTACCCAAGGAAACATCCAGTTTCTTGACTCCTTTATAGCAACTTTGGAAGACCCCAACTCTTTGTGGGTAGCTTTGAGAGTAGCTAGACTGTGCAGAATTCCAGTGAACACCCAAAACATAAGCACTGCCAACAGTATAGTGGCTAAAGAACTCCTAGGCATCACAGAGAACATGAAAGAAACTGACATCAGAGACCAAACCTTGTGGACAGCAGCAGAACTAGACATACCTTTAACAGACTTAACTAGGGTAGAAAGGTACCTTACAGACCCACTGTTAAGAGTGCCTGCAACTAAGTTACTTAGCAAGTACTCTTCTGCAATGCAAACTGCGTTTGAGGTGTGCAAAGACCCTGCAGACTTAGACAACGAAAAGCTGAAAATAAACTTAATCAAGAGACTTGAGCACACAGAAGACTACTCAAGAGTGTCTAAGTTCTTGATTGGTATGTTTTGGGAAAGGTTCTCTACACTGTGGAAGCACCTGACTTCAGTTTTAAAAACTATTTGTGAAAAGGACTCTGAAGTTGTTTGGGAGCCTTTGTATTTTTTGCTGCAGAACCCTCCTTCAGAGCCTTGCCTGGAAGCTTCTTATGCTAAGTTTGCAGACTTGAGAGAACACACTCCAGTAGACACATTCTACTTGAACTTACTAGAGTGCACAGGGGAGTTAGCTAGTGCCTTAAAAGAACACAAACAGGAATTTGTAAACTTATTTCTGGAGTTCATAGAAAACGAGTACACACAACACTGTTGGATTCCAGGTTACCAGGTTCCAGTTGCTAAGTCTTCAGAGCCTGTTCTGAAAAAGAAACTTAAGCTCCTTTTGAATACTCTTAAGTCTTTTAAAGGTTTGAGGAAATTAAACTCCCAGAAGCTCACAGAAGTGCTGGTTTGCCTTTGTTCGAGCAAAAAGGAAGAAATTCGAGTTCTGGCTGTGGACGCACTTTTAAAACTCAAAGAAACCAAAGACGCAAACCTTTTGAAACTCCTTGCAAAAGACTCCTCTTTCAAAGAAGCCATTCTTTCTGCACCTATTGAGTCTTTTGAAGCAGTTACTGCTTTGTGTGCAGCCAGGGCCTTTTCTAAGCGCAGAAATTCCAAAGCAGCTTTGCACTATGTTTCGCTGTTGCCTTCGCCAAGCTACATCTTAGACTTTCTCCCAGTCAAACTAAGTTCTGAAGGCGAGTTGCAAAAGTACCCTGTGGTGTTTTGCTTGAACTTTCTGAAGAACTTAAACAAACTAGTAGTGCACTGCCCTAAAGCTTTGAGTTCTGAAGCAGTAGTGTCTTTTTGTCTCTCAGCAGCTGAGTCCCTTTCTAACAGGGAATTACTTAGCAAAACAGTACTTATACTCAAAAACTTAGCAGACAAGTTTACTTGGAAAACCCAACACAAAGAAAGGTTGCTAACCCTTATGATTCCTGCACTCAAAACCTTTTCACACGATATCAGGCCTAAGTTCATAGACCTGCACTTTAGTGTTTTAAACAACTTTTCTGAACTAAGAACAAACACTGACTTACTCCAAGCAACTTTAGACCTAGCTAAGAACCCTAAGGTTTCTAGTGCTTACTTGAGTAGGTGCTTAGAAACTCTTGTTTTGCAAGTTACGTCTGAAACTCTTCAGTCTTACTTAAAAGACATTTCTCAAAGCGCTTACAGTGCCTTTCAAAAACTAGGTCCAACTAACTCCTTGCTTAAGGTGCTTGAAATGCTTCCTCCAAGTGAGCACTTAACTTCTCTTATCAACCTTTTACTGAAGCCTTCTCTTAAGAACCCCCAACTCAGAGCACTCATCCAACTCTGGCTTCCTGAAGCCTCTCCTCCTCCAAAAGCTGCTTTGACACAGTTACTTTTAAAGCACTCTGAAGTACTGCCTTTGGCTGGAGCTTGCATGTCTGAACTTAAGCCTTTTTCAGCTTCAGTGCGCAGAGGCTTAAAGGAAGAAGACTGCTACGACACTCAACTTGAAGCACTTAACAACTCCCACACTGCAAAAGAACACCCCCAGGCCCAAGTTTACGCAGTAGGCCACTTCTTGCTCAAAGAAGACATTGGACTTAAAGTAGCAGCTACATCTGCCCTTAAGTCTTTGGGAGTGCAGTTTCCTGAGTACACTCACAAAATCCTAGGCGTGGTGATTAAGAACGCTTCACAAGAAGAACAAATAAGAGCTATAATGCAAGTTTGGAACGAAATTCCTAGTGGAATCCAGCACTTAGCCAGTCAAGACCCTGACTTAAGTGTGCTTTTGAACCTTGCACACCTGCAAGTCCACAGAAGACAGCGTGCATTTACTTCATTGAAGGAGTCCCAAGTGCAGCCTGAATTCATAAAAGAGTTGATAGTTCCGCTTATGAACTTTTACATACTGTTTTCTTCTCACAAAAAGAACTACTCAGAAAACTTCATGCACCACTGCATAACTCTGCTTGCAGACAAAGCTTGGCAAATGTCTTGGAGGGAGTACTCCAAACTGCTGAAGCTCTACTTAAGACATCTTGAAGACTCAGAAAAAACAGCAACTAAAGCTTTAGCTATGGTTCTGCAGAACTTGCCTCCCAACCTGCAGGACACTCAGTTGGCTTTTCTGAAAGGCAAGGTTTTTCCTGTTCTAAAAGACCACATCATAGCTGAGAGTTCCAGAACCAACAAAGTGATCAGGAAGTTTGTCGTGCTAGGACTGTACTCAATAGTTTCAGTCCAACCAAAACAGGAGCAGGAAACTGAAACACACAGGTTACTTACTTTGCTAAGCAAAAAGTTTTCTAGCAGAGACCAAGGAATGAGGGAGTCTGTAGTTAAAAGTGCTGTGGAGTTGCTTCGTTACGGAATGCATTCTGCAAGCATTCTTAAAGAGTTTAACAAAGCTCTGGACTCTGAGTTGTTCACTTTGTTCCTAACTAAAGTTCTGCCAAGTGGAGTTCTGCAACTTAATGCTCACTGGTGCGAAAAGTGCATTAAGGCTTTGCTGGAGTACGAACAGTACAGTACTTTTTACTCAATTGCTAGAACTATCAAACCTGAACTGTTTAGGTTCATGCTGGCGTCAACTAAGCCTCTGCAACACATCACTCAAGGTTTATGTGAAAACCCCAACATAACTTCTGAAGACCTTATATCCATAGGACTTGCCCTACTGAGTTCCAAGGCACCTTCAGAGGTCCCTAAAACTGCTCCAGAAACCCTTGCTTTAAAGAAGTTTTCTACCTTCGGAATACAAGAAGGAGCCTCTACAGGTAGAAGACCTGCTTCCAAAATGCTCAAAAAGTCCAGAAGCCCAGAAAAGGTTTTTGGAGTCAGACTAGTCAAACAAGGACTCCTAAGGTGTAAAGACGGAGTAGACCCAGAAGTAGCTCACAAGTGCCAGCAAGCAGCTTTAGAAAACCTTTCGAGCAGCACAGACGAGGTGCTTGCAGGGGTTCTGGACATTCTAAAGCTGATTCCTTCTCCAGACTTCATTGAGCCCATTTTAAAAGTTTCTGACAAAGCAGGACAAGACATAACTATCCATGCGTTTAAAACGCTAGCAACACTTTTAAGGACTTGTTCTGACATTGAGGAGTACTCTTCTTCACTGCTGCCTCAAGTATGCTTTGGACTCCAAGACCCAGTAGTGCAGAGTTCAGCACTCAAACTACTGCGGATTTTTGTTTACAAAAACTTAATGGATCCACTAGTTTACGACTGCATGGAAATTCTGCCCAGGCTTCTAGTTACCAGTCCCTTTTTAGTGAGTCAAATAAGCAACTTGTACTCAGAGTTCCTGATGACTTATCCACTTTCTGAGAAAAGAAAGCAGTACCACCTAGACTTTTTGATCAAGCAAATTGAAGTTAACGACTTAAAGTCCCGCGGAGCTATTTTGAACAGTCTTAAACTGCTGCTGGACAAACTTCCTTTTGAAGAGCTTAAAGAACACTTTGACTTTATGATGCTTAGTTTGTTAACTGCGATTTCTAACGAAGAAGACGAAGACTTCAAACAGCCCTACTACGAACTGCTCAGAAAAGCAAGTCTCAAAAACCCAGTGTCTCCTTTGTTCAAGCAAATATCTACTTGGTGCAACCACTCTAACATCAACCTGCGCAAAGCTTCTATAGGCTTCATGGGAATCTGTGTGAAAGAAAACTTGCTCCAAACTAAACTTTTCAAAAAAGAAGTACTTCCCAAAATTCTGGACTCTGCAGGAGAAATCCCAGTGGACGTGCTGCAGTTCTTAAGTGTGTGGAATTCCCTTTACAAAGACACAAAGGTTTCCAAAACTTTCCTTGAAATAGTTGACAAGTTGATAGAGCAAGGCAAGGAAGTAGAACCTGAAATAATAGCTAGTCTCGAAGAGTGCCCAGTAGAGTTACTTAGAAAGTCTTTGCCTGCCATTGAAAACAACACCTTCACGCGTGGTATAAAGGAACTTATGCAAAAAGCAGACCCCAGACTGGTATCAAAGTACTCTTCCAGACTAACTAGGAAGTTGCTTGGCAGAGGAATCGAAGACAACCGAACCTTCCAGCTCATAGAAGCACTCACAGACACCATAAACAAACCTGGCTGGGAAGAAACCCACGTCTTCAAAGCCCTCATAATCATTTCTGAAATTTCAAAGTCGGAAGCAACCAAAGACCTAGCCAACTTACTGTTCCAAAAACTCCACTCAACTATGTCCCAAGAAGAGTTCCTCAAAAAGTATTCTGAAACAAGAACACAAATACAGTCCCTTCGACAAGAAAGAAAAGCCAACAGCAAAATTCTGGCAGTCAAGAACCCCCAAGTGTTTGCCCAAATCAAGCAAAAAAGAAGACTCAGACAAAAACTTGCATACAAAAAACGCAAATTAAATTAAATCTAGAGTTCATAATTAAGTCCCGCCAATATGGACACAACGCCTTTTGGACGCATTACAGAAGCAGCAATAGAGATAAGTGACATGGGCCAGGTCAGAAAAGAACTAAGAGAAGCAGTGAGCATCTTGTCCTCCTACAAACTGCACTACAGTGCAAAGTGGGCAGCGGAGATGCTGCTGGGAATAGTTTCTTCGTCTGTAGAAAGTCCTACTTACATCCCTGTGGTGGACGAGTCTTACGACAAACTCCAGTTGAGCAAAACTCTGTTTGACCTAAAAGAGTACTTGAAAGCAGCCTCAGTCATTGCGAGTTACGCAAAGCCTGAGTTTCCTGAAGCTTTTTTTCTGTACCACTATTCTTTGTACATGTACGGAGAACTCCGCAAAGAAGAAGAAAGCTGTGAAGAAGGAAATGAAGTAGAAAACAGACAACTCCAAACCATTGAGTCAGACCTCACTGGAGTGGACTCTATGTGTTGTTACTTGTTGGGAGTAGTTAAAAAGCAAAGGGGAGACTTAGAAACTGCCAAAGACTTCTTCGTCCAAAGTCTCAACCAGTTCCCTGTGAACTGGTCTTGTTGGCTCGAACTTCTGGACCTCTGCACTGTAGAAACCCTTAAACTCGTAAACAACCACTGGATGAAGAACTTTTTCATCGCTCAGTTTTACCACAAAGTCCAGAGACCTGAAGAGTGCATTGACATGTACGCTTTGATGGCTGAAAAGTACTTCCCTAGTTCTTCTTTTTTGTACGCCCAGATAGGCAACGAGTTTTCTTTGATGGATGACTACACAAACGCCATCAGTTGGTTTGAACAAGTCGAAGAAGTAGACCCTTACAGGTACGAACTCATGGACGTTTACTCAAATATTTTGTATGTAAGAGAAGACGCAGGCAAACTCAGTTACTTAGCTTACAGAATGTTCCACAACGACAAGTACCGCCCGGAAACTTGCTTTGTACTGGGCAACTACTACAGCTTAAGCAACGACCATACTCGAGCTATGGTGTACTTCAAACGGGCAACTCAGTTAGACAAGAACTACTTGCCAGCTTGGATTCTAATGGGCCACGAGTACCTTGAAATGCAAAACGTCACAAAAGCTATTGAGTCTTACCGCACAGCAATTGAACTTGACCCCAAAGACTACAGGGCCTGGTACGGACTTGCTGAAACTTACGAAGTAAGTGACATGAACCTGTACGCTATTTATTACTACTACAAAGCCATTATGACCCGTCCACAAGACTCGCGACTATGGGTAGCTTTAGGAACTTGCTACGAAAAAATGGGCAAAGGACCTGAGTCAACTAAGTGCTACGAAAAGGCAGAAAGGCTCAGGGACCGCGAAGGAGTGGTGCTGCACAGACTAGCTCGCTTGTACGCTAAAATAGGCCTGACTGAAAAAGCGTCTAAGTGCTTTACAGAAAGTTTAGCCAGGAAAGACGCAGAAGGGGACACTGGGAAAGACACAGCAGAAGCTATTTTGTTTTTGAAGCAGTACTACCAAGACAAAGGCATGATGGAAGAAGCAGCCAACTACGCCAGGAGGCTGTACGATTTTGGAGGAGCTGACTTGGAAAAAGCCACCCAGCACATTAGAGAAACTGAAAGTTAATTGATAATAAATGGAATCCTTACCTACTCGCATTTGGAACTCAATAGTCCAAACTTCAGAAGAAGTGTCTCTTTACTTCTTCAACGAAGAAGAACAAGATAAGTTGCTTGAAGAAATGCCTTGGAAAGATGACCCTAAGTACTTCAAAAAAGTCAAGATCTCTGCTGTCGCCCTCATCAAGATGGTAATGCACGCCATCTCAGGAGGTAACATAGAAGTTATGGGAATGATGCAGGGCAAAGTCATTAACGACGAGTTCATCGTTCTAGACGCATTTGGACTCCCTGTAGAAGGCACTGAAACAAGGGTCAACGCAGGGGCTTCAGCAAACGAGTACATGGTGCAGTACGTGACTTCTTGCGAAGAAATAGGCAAAACTGAGGGAACCTGCGGTTGGTACCACTCCCACCCAGGCTACGGGTGCTGGCTTTCAGGAATTGACGTAGGCACTCAGGCTTTGCACCAGCAAGCTGAAGACCCTTACCTCGCTATTGTTATAGACCCTATTCGGACTATTAGTTCGGGCAAAGTAGAAATAGGGTGTTTTAGGACTTACCCAGAAGGCTACAGTCCGCCTGAAGCAGAACCCTCAGAATACCAACACATTCCTTTGAACAAAATAGAGGACTTTGGAGTTCACTACAAAAGTTACTACACTCTAGAGCACTCTTTTTTCAAGTCAAGTGTAGACAGTGTGATTCTGGACTTGCTCTGGAACAAGTACTGGACCCAAACTTTGAGCTCTTCTCCTCTCCTTAAAAACAAAGACTACTCTAACTCAGCCATTGCAGACCTTTCAGAAAAAATCCAAAAACTCGAAAAACAAGGGTCCCAAGTCATAACCAGAGGAGCCATCAGTTCCAAAAAAGGAAGTGAAACCCAACTTTCCAAAATTTCAAAAGACGCTTCTAAAGTTGGCGCTGACCAAGGAAAAGGGCTAGCTAACCTTTTGCTTAAAAACTTACTATTTTATAACAACTAAAATGGGAATTACTTGTTCTAACCAAGCCAAGCAGTCGGTAGAAAATACGGTTAAAGAAAACAAAGTTGTCATCTACAGCAAAAGTACTTGTCCTTTTTGCAACCGCGCCAAGAGCCTAATGAGTTCACTAGGACAGAACCCCCATGTAGTTGAACTCGATTCTGCTCAGAATGGAAAAGACATCCAGAAGGCCCTTCAAAAGATTACAGGCCAAAAAACAGTCCCCAACATTTTCATCAACGGAAAGCATTTCGGAGGATGCGACGAGTTAGAAGACGCTGTTGAAAAAGGAACAGCAGAGAGTCTGTTCCAGAAATAGCATTTAAATAATAAGATAAAGCGGGATGAATGTTTGGAAAGGCTGCAAACACGAACAGTGTAAACTTGGAGAACTGCTAAGGGACAACCCCCTCAACTCCACTGAAAGAATCAACCAAATGCAAAGCTTGTACAGTGACTGGGCTTTTTTCGAAATCCAAGGAAAGTACACAGGAAATGCTTGGGGGGACTTAGTGTGCTTAATCACTACTAAAATGCTAAGTGCCGAGCAACTGCCTTACGAAAGAGTGCTTCCTATTTTCCTAAACGATGCCATGAGTTCTGCTGAGCAGTTCCACTTCATCCAGGATACCTTCCACATCCTTGAAGAAGTCAACCTAAAAAACCCCTACATAGACTTTGGCTACCCCTCACTTAGAGTCCACGCTCTTTGTGCTGCAGAAAACTGCAACTTGCTTCCTTGCTGCAAACACACTAAGTGCGCGCATTCTGAATTGAAAAAGGCCAGAATCAATACCAACTTTCCTTTGAGCCAAGCAATACGAGTAGTTAGTGTGCTCATCAGCACCTACGCCAACCTGTGCACTGAGTCCTACTTCAAGCATTTTCCAGCCAAAGTCTGGCAAGAGAACCGACTTAAAATGGTTAAGTACCTCAACACTTTAAGTAGTTTTGCTGGATTAGAATCTGCCTGTGCCAAAGCACTCATAAAACTCAAAGAAAACTTGCCAATGGACCTTAGTGAAAAGCTTTACTGCGACTTTGACCTGTTAAAGGAGTGCGTTACAGACCAGCAAGTAATGCTGGACCCCTTGCAACTAGTGCTTTCTACCAAAAACTCTATTTTGGACCACCACGAGTCTGCTTCTTGTCTAGTTGACGCTTCAGTTAACTTGCTTCTGCAAAAGAACCTTCCCTGGACTTTCATTTCAATTAAGCAAATGCTGCACGAAGAGCCTAGGTACTTGCTTTTTTACTTACTAGTGCTTTACAGAGCCAACCCCAACCTTCAAAACGAAGTAAACTGCTTGCTAAGCAACCTTTCTCAGAACAGCTCCAAAAGGTACAAAGTTTCTTGCGGAAGTGGCATTACTAGCAAACAAATAGTGCTTGAAGGAGTAGTAAGCACCTCCCCTTGGATGGACGAGATAAAGCAAATTCTCATTGATTCTATCAAAGGTCACTGTGCAAGCCTTAACTTTTGGAAAGCACTTACCACTAACAAACTACTCAACTCCTTAAGTTCAGAGCCTTGTTTGGAGGTCCAGAAGTTCAGGGCTTTCCAAGGCCTGCCCTTTGATACAGACTCACCAGAGGTTTTGGGGCTTTACGAAGGAAGTGACTTTTCTTTTGTGCCAAGCATCCTTGTGCACCCCAACTCAAAACCACAAGACCTACTGCAGATGTTTTGTTTTGCACCAGTCTTTCTTTGCAGAGACTCTAACTTTGGAGGGCACTTGTCAGAAACTCTACGTGTAGTTTTAAACAGACTGGTCAGTGTGGAGTTAGACAAAACTTGGAACTGGAGAGCCCTGAACTCCTTTGTAGAAGTAATTCTTAAGCTAGTGCACTTCATTAACTTCCATGCACAGCAAGTCTTTACCCAAAGTTTCCAAGGAAGCCTAAAGGTGTGGGTGCACTGCTTGTCTGCATGTTGGAACTGTGGATTCTCTTCAGAAAACACCAAAGTGTGCTTAAGGTGCAGAACCAAGTTATTTGCCCTCTTGATTCCTAAACTTCCAGGCCCCAAATGCGAGTGCTTTAGTTCCTTAACAAAAGAAGTGCTTATTAACAAAGTTTGTTGGATTGAAGACAAGCTTTTAGAAACTATTGAGTTAGAACCCATAGTGTTTAGGGCTTGCTCAGCTCTAAAAGGTTCTTTTTGCTGTGAGTTACAGCCTTTGCAGCAACAAGCATTTGCACTTGTGTCGCAGTATGCTAAGTTGCACCACTTCGAGTATTTCGAACACATAGAAGCTCCAATAAACCAAGTTGCTTTGAAGAACTTAGAAGAGACTTGCAGTGCACTTAAAAGCGAAAATACTCTTTTAGTCATAAACTCTGTAGAAGTTCTACTCAACAACTTAGAAACGTGCAACTACAAAGTACTTACTTTAATAGTTAAAGCACTGTTGTTTCCCAGAAAACAAAAAGAAGTGGCAAGTAAGTGCTTATTCCTTCTTAAAACTCTCTGCGAAAAACTCCAAGTCAGCTTCCATAGACTTTTATCCGGAGTCTCAGACAAGTACGCTCTCAAGTGGCTTAGACAAAGTGCTGAGTGCCAGGGCTTCGTACAGTTTCTAAGTCAGTCTTTTGGAGTGTACGAAAAAACCTTGCTGGACGAAATGATTCTAAAGACCCAGCCACTGCACTTCTGCAGCCAGTTCGAAAGTTCACTAGAAATACTTAATTTTTACAAAAGCATCTCAGCTTCTAACTGCATTGCAGTATCCTTGTTTTACCCCAACATAATATCTTACCTGTGTTTCCACTTTCCACAAGGAATGAAGTACTTAGAAGAGGTTGTTTCTGCAAGCATCAAACATGAAGGCAAACAAGTAAGCATCAGCCAACTTTACTCCGGAGACCAAGTTAAAGAAACCCAAGAAGTCACTTTGCAGCTCCTTTTGAGTTACTTAGGAACAGTCTCTCCTTCTTTTTGGTTCTTATCTGAGTCCATTGGAGTCCAAGTCCCTGTTAAAGTCAACCAACCCCAACTGTCCCAGGTAGAAGCTGCTTTTAGTAAAATCCAGGCTTTGTTTGGAGGCCAGGTTTGCATGTCCCAAACAGTAGAAAAGGTCTCCTTTACACTCCGAAACTTAATTCAGTTCGGACTCAGACAAAACACCAAGGTGTTCCATGCAGAGTGGCTCAGAGCCAACTCCTTAATAGGCTTTGCAGAGCTTTCTTTACTGCTCATAAACCAACCTAACTGCTTTGTGTACTGTCGACACAAAGTTATTTCTGTTTGCACCCAGTTGATAGAGTTCAACGTCAGTGCTGTAGTTTACCTCCTAGAAAGAATGCTTAGTATAACTGGTGACTATGAAAGTGAAATATCGGATGTTGTTGCTTTGCTTTATACAGCAAATAAGTCTGCAGACCAAGCCACAAACTTAATTAACAAGATCTGTGAACAGCTAAACCAAAGACTCAGCCAGTTGCGTTTGTGCTACTTCATAGTTCTCCCGAGTTTACTAGGAAACTCCCGAAAGCAATTTCCTTTGCTTGAGAACTACTTAGTTTACAAGTTCCCAGATCCAGGGGACTGCCAGTTGGAACTACTTAGGTACCTTGAAGAAGCTATAAAGGTTAACTGTCCAATACTTCAGTTGTCTGCAATCTACACAGTGCAACAAATAGTTGAAAAACTATCAGTAGAACAAAGGCAAAACATTGCAATAAGCTTGAACTTGGCTTGTTCTTACCAAACTTCTAGAGACGACATCAATGAGTTCCCTGTGCCTCTAGGCAAACTTATTGACGAAACTCTAGGAAAAGTAGGAGCCCTTTCTTACACTGCTTTGCAAGATAAAATACTCACTGAGGAAGAAGAGTCTAAAGGGATTGACCTCCGAGAGTGCTTTGTGCAAACTAGAGATCTTTACACTTCTTCAGAGTTTTTTTTCATTGCATTCGTGAAGTACCAAGAGTTCCCTCAAGAGTTTTTAGACGAAATCGACTACGAAGACTTTGAAGAAAACTACTTTTGGAGTGCTTCACAGAACACTGACCCTTGCTACTTTGAAAAGCCAAGTTTGAGAGACTGGACCATCCATTTAATTGCTCAAACAAACGAACCAAGAATTCAGCCATTGATTCCTCTAATTCACTTTAATCTGCAATTAGTCACTTCAGTGCTTCCTGAGCTGTTTAGGTGCCACGAAGACAAGTTCGACTACTTAACAGAGTACATCCTGGAGTTCCTTAAAAACGCCACTCCAGGCCACAAAAGACTTATGCTTAAAGTGCTGCTTTCACATAAAAGCATATGGGAAAACTTACCTCCGATGTTTAAAATCGAACTTCTCACTGAGCTCAAGGAGTTGCCCTTAGCCCTTTGCTTTTTAGAAAGCCACATTTGGAAGAAGTTCAGGAACCAAAGATACTCTCCTAAGTTGCTTTCAAAAGAAGAACTAGAACAACTTGCCCAAGTGTACTGGCTCCTAGTAAAAGAACGCTACTTAGAAGCCCTCCCTTGCACCCTTGTGCCTTTTCTGGCTGAAGACCCCCAAACAGCAGCCCAGGTGTCTTACATGAAAAAAGGCAACTTCTTAGCAATAGTGGCTCCTGGATTTCCAAGTAACTGGAGGGTAAGTGCAGCAGGGTGGCGAGTGGGTTGCTTTTTTCCAGGACCAGACCACTTCGAAGTTTCCATTGCAGAAGTGCTTAATTGCTTCCAAGTCTACTCAAGCACTTCAAACTCAATTGAAAAAGAAAGGCGCAAGTGGATAGGCAAAAGCATGATAAGGGCAGCTGCTTACACACAAGCTTACCACCATATTTTGCTGCAGCACATATTTGAAAACATCAAGATCTTTGAAGAAACTTCAGACTTAGCAAAACTTATTAAAAGGAACAAGTGCGTTGAAAAGAAGTTTGAGTACAGAGAACTAGTTGACAGAGTCAGTTTAGCTCTAGCAAGAATCAGTGGAAACTCAAAACTAATACTTACTGCTTTCAGAGTTCTGGTTAAAAACTGCATTCGTTTTGGAGAAATTAAGTACGCCAAGAACCTGTTGCTTGAAATGAAGAGTTTGCACCCTTACCTTTCTTCTCCTCTGTTCACTTACTACAAAGCTAAACTCGCACTTAAGTCAGGCACTTTTTCCAACCAACTCAAAGTCAGTCTTAAAAAGCACTCACAGGAAACCCACACTGCTGCAGGAATCCACTCTCAGGAACTCAGAGAAAAGTTCTTGTCTCTTTGTTTAAAGGCTCACTGCTACGAAAGTCCTGAACTTTCTGAGTCCAAACTCAAAAAGTTGTCCCAAAAGTACATATCTGCAGGATCCCACCTTGAAAAGCGGTACTACATTTTGGCGTCTACTCTGGACAAGCACTACACCTTTTCGAAAAGCATTCAAGAAAACTTGCAACTTGCAGAGATGACTTGCCAGTTTTACTGCAAAGCTTTGGGAGACAAGCACTACATACACACCATGACCCGAGCTTTGTCACTTTACTTCGAAATCAACAGGTTCAAGGAAAGTTCCCAACTCCACAACATGTTCCAAGACATGTGCAGGAAGCAGCCCCTCTACGTTTGGGGAGACAGAGTTCACCAAGTACTTGCTGAGTTTTCGCACCCAGTGTCTGGGTGTCGCCTTTTAGTGACAAACGTGTTTTCTAGACTGTTGCTGGTTCACCCCCAGCAAATGTCTTGGTTCTTGTTTTCCTTCACTGAACTCGAAAAGCCCTTTTCAAACCAAAACCCCAGAGAAAAGTTCTTCAAAGAAATACTCAGGATCTACAAGACCAACGCAGGAACACCCAGAGCCAAAGAACTAGAAAAGTGCAAAGACTTCTTCAAAGAACTAGTCAAACTAGCCAAAACCAGAGAACTCAACCAAATTCCTCAAAGTTTACTCAGACACAAAAACTTGCCTGTAGCTATGCCCATCACGCGGAACTTCCAGTTAATCACTTCCAACCCCCAGTTTGCCTTCACTCCTAGTCCAACTTGCATCCACAAAGTTGATAACATACTAAGGATCATGCAGTCCAAAGCTAAGCCTAAAAGAATAGTTCTCGAAGGCACCGACGGAGTCCAGTACTACTTCCTGTGCAAGTACGAAACAGGCAGTGACATGCGCAAAGAAGCAAGGATCGTCAACATCATTCACTGTGTAGACAGAATCCTCCAGCAAGATGACGAGATCCAGAGACTAGGCATAAGGCTCCCAAGTTACATGATTCTGGCTGTGAACCCTAGCTGTGCTATTGTAGAGTGGATTGAAAACACAGAAACTCTGAAAACAATCATCCACGAGATTTGGAAAAACGAAAAACTCGATTTAGACATTCAAAAGGTAGGGAGAAACTACTACACCAACGGAAGAGACATCAGCCCTGAAAACTGGCAAAAACTCAACTCTGAGAACCCAGTTTCGCTGCAAAACTGCTTTTTTGAGTTCTACAAACCAGGAAATGAGTGGCTTAAAGTAAGAACTAACTTTGCAAGGTCCTTGGCTGCTTGGAGTATGCTGGGGTTTGTAATAGGCCTTGGAGACCGCCACTGCGACAACATTCTTTTGATAGAAACTACAGGAGAACTGCTGTTCATAGACTTTGAATGCGTGTTTGGAATGGGGAAGATCCTGCCTAAACCCGAAGTAGTGCCTTTCAGACTCACGCCTGAGTTCCAAGCAGCAATGGGCTTGTTCCACGAAGAAGGGGAGTTCTTGAACTCTGCAGCAATAGTGCTGGCTGTTCTCCAGAAACACAAGTACGTGCTTTTGAGTCAGTTCGAAAGCTTTGTTTCAGACCCCATAGGCTGCGACATCAGGAACCCAGACATCAGCCCTGAAGACAGGGATTTGCGCAACACCATCAAAGTAGTGGAGTCCAGACTTGAAAACAAACCTACTGTTAACTCCAGACCTTTTAACTCAACTCGTCGCATGGTCAAGCACCTCGTAAACGAAGCCACTGACTCAGAGAACCTTAGGAAGATGTTTATAGGTTGGTCTCCTTGGATGTAATTAACGTAAAAATTCAAATTTACTAAAAACCTCACTGTTGAAGTTCGGGAAAGCTACTTTGAAGTCTTCTCGTGGACCGAAAATCTTGATCTGGCGGATGTGGGTGTCTCTGCCGTTGTGTTGGTTTGATAGAACTAAAAACTGGACGTAGTGTGCCTTAGTGGGTTGGTTTTTGCCCGACTCCATTCTTCCTAGTGAAAAGTTGAACCAACCCACAGGTTCTTCTAAGTCCACAGTTTGCAACTCACACAAATTGTTAAGGTTGTCTCCTAAGAAAACGCTGACTTTGTTGGGAGTATAACTTTCGTCCTGTTTGAAGTCTAAGTACACACAAATTTCGCTCACTTTGAGTTTCCTGGGAAAGTAAATCGTTAAACTGTGGGGCTGGGTTCCGTCTGACTGCCAGAAGGTAGAGTTGCTTCTATCTGTGAGTTGCTCAACGCCGTTACCCTGTTTGGCTGAAGACAAAGTCCAAACTCCCAGGTGGCCTATTTCGCGTCGTTGAGAGTTGGAGTTGAGCTCGTACCTGGTTTTGGTGTAAGGACGGGACACAGGGAACCCCTCCAGTTCTGAAGGCCTCAAAAAGTCACTGGCTTCAGAAAATGGACTGCTGATGGAAGAGAAAATGCTCATTTTTAAATATAGGATTACTTATGGAAGTTGGTAAGAGGCCCTTCGGATCTGGATGTCTTCTTGGCGCTGGGCTTCTTTAACTTCTCTTTCGTGAGCTTCCACCATGTAGTGGTACTTAGTTTTGTGCAGACCAAACGCTTCCACCAAAACCTCACTCCAAAAACTCACCTCTTCCCAAACAGCACTTGCAAAGTTCTGGACAGCTTCCATTTAATTATTCATCAAGGTTGTGTACCTGTTCATGAAGTCCANAGCTGTTTGTGAGTCAAAGCCATGGTCTTCTATGACCTTGACTAGAGCCTCCTCAGAAACTCCTATGTCCAAACTGCTTAGTCATTACTTTTCAGCTAGCCACTCCAACCATTCTTCTGGAATTCGCTTCATAATGAAGTCGTAAAGTTCTTTGTAAGAAAGCACTCCGTCTAAGTTACGGTCAAACAAAAACAGTTTCTGTGTAAACCCCTCTGCGTCTTCGTTGGACACTCCGTCTGAAATCAAAGCGCAGTAAACACTTTCTCTAGACACAAAACCAGGCAGTCGGCGGTCTTGGTACTTTTTAAAGTCAGCCAAAGCGTTCAGTTCGCAGGAAAGTCTTGAGACTCTGAGTTCCCTAAATGTTTTGAAGCTAACAGAAATGCCTCCAGCGTCCAGAAGGATTTTCTTGAGTTCTTTGACTGGAGGATGCAGTCCAATGCCTCTGAAAACTATTGATAAGTCCTGCCAAGTGATTCTGCCGTCGCGATTCTATTTGTGAGTTACCACATCGAGTAGTTTGAAAAGTCCTTTCGAAGTCAAAAGGGTTTCTTTATACTTCTCCATTTAGATTACACTACTATAAAGCTAGCTTCGTTTTAGAACGGTCATAACTCTCCCAGTCTAGTTGTTTGATATCTTTAAGCATCATGTTAAAGAACCGCTTGTACTGTTCACTCATTGAAGGGTCTTTTTTGCGTAGGTTTTTTTCAATGTTAATCGCGAGTTTTTGAGCTTCGTTTTTACCGAATCTGTTTTTTTCCAGGACTTTGCAGATCTTGCGGCAGGCTTTTTTGCGTAAGTCAGGGTCAGGAACCTTAATTTCAACTGTAGGTGCTGAGTTTTCGTGAGGTTTGGTAGGTTCTTCTAAGTTAGTTATTGAGTTGCTCAACTTGGCAGAAACCACTTCTCTCTTCCAAAACAAATATAATTTATGTGACAACTTGGCCAGTGACCTGAGGTTTCCGTCCTTACTATCAATGAACTCTTCTTTGAAGATCTTTAACACTTTTAGGATTTTAGAACTCTCAATTACTGAACTTTCAGGGTCAATTTCTACCAATTGGTTGAAGCTGTTATACAAAGCTTCGATGGAAATGGACTGCTTAGAAGAAGTATGGTGGATGTAAGAGGCTAGGGTTTTCTGGAGTCTAGAAACGTGGCTAAGTGTTTTGGGAACTTCGCATGTACTGAGGCAAGAAATTCTTTGGCCGATTTTGGCGTCTAGAGTTTTATCGATTTCCTTAACATGAGATACTAACTCTGTGTCTTTCTTTTTAGTTGCTTTTTGAAGGGGTTTCTTTTTAGGTTGGGGGGCTATGCCAAGTATCTCGTTATTGATGTTTTCAAGTTCTTCTAGCGCTCTCTCGCCACACTCAATTTTGCGTGCCATTTCAATAGATTTTTTCAGGATCTGCTTGGAACTTACTTTCTGTCGAGTATTACAATGGTTTTTGTAGTACTGAGAAAAGTCACGAATCTGCTCAGCAGGCAGGAAAGTACTGTTTAGAAGTTACTGAGTGTTTTCGCCTATAAACTTAACCATCACACAAACTGGGACTTTCTGGTCTGATTCGCTCTCGTCAGAATACTCGAAGTCAGCCACCTAATTATATGCTACCACTCCCGGCCACCAAGGGTATCCGCGCATTTTGGCCCAAACCAGTTGCCCCATCCTTATTGAATTGTCTTCCATTCCAAATAAACTTTATATACACCACTCATTTAAATTCTATGCCAAATTTTCCGAAGAGGAATTTTAGTTTTGCCTAAGAACCAACTATGTAGCTAGATCTTTGTCTTTTAAGTAGAGTCTTTGGCTGAGTAAATGGAAGCCCTTGATTACATTCATTATTACAGCACCTTTAAGACTTACTAGGGTAACTTAATTACTATAATTTTTTCAGGCCCAAAAAGCCCTCTCCAAGACTTTGCGAGTAAAAGACTACACAGATACTTGCCTTAGGAGGCAAACTCAAAAACTCAGAAAAACCCCCGCCTAAGTAGCTGGACAAAGAACTTTCTGTGCAAACGACTTGTTCTTGGTTTACTTGGAGCACTACTTTGCACTCTGTACTGCAGAAGAACCCACCATACACCCAGTACAAGCCTCCAGCTTGAGTTATCACTTGGGTGTGTCCTTCCTGCCACTTAAAGTTCTCTGCACAAGTGTTTGCCATCTGGACTTCCCAAGGAACTTTTTGGTTGCTTAGACTGCCGGACTTCCACATCCACCTTGCTACACAGTTTTCTGTGCAAAGGGTTTGGTTGATACCTTCCTGAGTTTTAAACTGGAAGTCAAAGTCTTCGAGGTTAACTTTGGTTTGGAGGTTGTTAAATATAGTAGTTAGGGCAGAGTCAAACTCTTCGACACTAAGTTTGGAGTCACTTAAAGTAGTTACGTCTTTGATGTTGGCTTTTAGTAAAAGTTCTTTTTCTATGCATTTTTTCCAGTTGTTTAGATCTTTGGGCTCTTTGAGACTTTTTAGTTCGGAGGAGTCTGCTTTCTTTTCTAGTAACCGGTTGTAGTGTTTTTCTTGGTCTTCAACAGAGTTTTGGATTTCTTCAGCAAACACTTTAAACTTCCTTTCTACCTTTTCTTCGTACTGGTTCAGCAAAGAGTTAACTTCTTTTTTGTTTAGTTTTGCTTTGAGTTGGTCTTTCACTTTTTGGATTTCAAGGTTGTCGCACTCAGTTTTCTTCCTTAGGTCTTCAACGTTTTTTTCGAGTTCGCACTTTACAAGCTTAAGGTCTTCTTCTGAAACCTTTTTGAGTTTGGCCAGGAACTTCCTTTCTAAACGGTTGTTGGCTTCTGTGGTTTCTTTTCTGCAGACTTCAGTCATTGAGTCTTTGAGTTTCTTAAGTTCACTTTCTAACACAGAAACCTTTTTGGAACTTTTGGTTCTTTTTGAAACGTTTTCTATCTCTCCTCGAAGTTGAGTTTCTAGTTCTGAAAAGCTCCTGAAACTAAGTTTGTCTTCCAGTTCTTCCTTCAAACTTTCAAACTCTTTCCTCAGTGAGTCGTGGTCTGAGATCTCAGCTTTGTGCTCCAAAGCAGCCATACAAGCTGACAAAGTCCTTGAGTCAGCTTTAGTTCCTAGCCAGTTTTCTATTTCATGCCTGTCCACTTTGCGGTTCAATGCGTTAGCTACCCATTCTTTGCTAGCTTTGGTTTGCAGACCTGACTCTAGGTCTATACCTGAAACTTTAGTGTCTAGTATGTAGTAAACTTGTTCAAGTTCTTTCTGGTGCACTGCATGTTGCCAGTACTTGTGCATTTCTTCCCTGACACTTTCTAAACGCGAGTGCAAGTTCTCTATTTGCTTTTCAACCTCGCTTTGGTCAGCTTTTCTGTCAGTATATCGGCGCAATTCTTCTATAGAGTAGTAATTAGAGGGCTCTGGTTGGTAGTTATCTAAGTCAGAGATTAGTTGGTTTAGGTCTTTCAAGTTGGCTTTTTCTGAAAGCGAAACACTTATTTCGGACTTGGTAGGTCTGGCAGCTACTCCTTGTTCAAGTTCGTGAATTTTGGCTCCTTGGGCCTTTACTACGTCAGACAAGGCTTTGAAAGTGAGTCTCACTATGTCTTGTATGTTCCTCCACTCGTTGATTCCGTTCAAAAGGTCCTCCACTATGACTGGACTGTAGGGGTTTTCAAAGTCTTCCTGTGAAAAACTCATTTATTATTTAAAAACTTGTGCAGCGCGGTCCTTACTTCCAAAGGATAAGTCACGTGCAAAAAGTGGCCTGCTTCTTGAATAACTTTGAGTTCAGTATTGGGGAAGTGCTTCAGAAAGGCTTGTTTCAAAGTATGTTCTTCGTTGAACTGAGGGGACTTGCAAGTGTAGTCTGAGTTCCCTCCGCAAATGGCCAAAACTGGCCCTTCGTACTTGTCTTGGAACTGAGGCCAACTTGAAACAGCCTCTAAGCCCTGGAACAACTCGTCCACGTTAACTCTCCACTTGTACTTGTTGGGGTTGATTGCTCTTAGATTTGAACAGATCAAAGCTACGATGTTTGGGTTCCCAAAAACCATTTGGGCTTGCTTTTCAATGTTCAGTCTGTCCTGTCTAAGGTTAACTTCTTTCATGAACTGAAGAACTTGCTTAGCTGTGTTTGAAGACTCGGCTTTTCTGTAGTCAATGGGGGCCAAATCTAGAAGGCACACCTTTTCGAACCTTTCAGGGTACTTGCAAGCTGAGTAGCCTGCTATTTTGGCACCCATTGAGTGACCTACTACTCTGCACTTGGGCACAGAGTGGTTGTCTAGGAACCTAATGAGGTCTTCAGCTAGCACAGGGTAAGACATGCTTTTGTCGTGAAAACTCCTTCCGTGGTTCCTAACGTCCACTAAGTAGTGCTTGCCTTCTAAGTCGTTTGCAAAGTTCGAAAAGTTCAAGCCATTCCCTAGTAGCCCGTGCAGCCACACTGTTGGAGTTCCCTTTCCTACAATGAAACTATGCAGCATTTTATTACTAACTAAGTTCAGGACAAATAAGTGCTTAGGTTTATTTCGAAGTTTTGTTGGTCTTTGAAGCTCCTTTTGAACTCTTCCTTGCATGAAATCATGCCCACTATTCCTATGAGCAAGCCAAGGACAAGCACAGTGCTTATGGCACCTGGAGTGTTTCCCATAGAAGCAGCTAACTGAGTTTCCACCACTGCTACTAGTTGTCCTGCTGAATTCAACAAACCTACAATAGTTGCTTCCCCTGCGGGGTAAGTAAGTTCACTTCCAAGTTCAAAAGAAAGCGGCATTGTAGGGGTCAGTAGCAAACCTACTAGCCCAAACAAACACCCTGTCAGTAAAAAACTGCTCATTTCTATAGTTGCGTACATCAAAAGTATTCCCAAAACACCAAATCCCATCAGAGTTACTATGGACGACTTAAACTTTTGGTTCTTGCCCACCAACTGTGAAATTACAAGTGAGCTCACTAAACCTGCCAAAATCTCTATAATGCCAAACATAGATATTTGTTCATGAAAGAAACTTTGATTGCAAAGCGGGTCAATCATAGCTGCAATAGCACTCAAAGTGCCTTCTGCAAAGGAAAAAGACACCAGTAACAGCAAAAAGGACTTAGAACTCAAGCAAGTCCAAATGCTTCTTGAAAAGCTTTCCCTCCTTTCAGTAGCTGTAACACTTGGAGGGTACATAGGGTTCGGGTCAAAAAGTAAATACACTGAAAGTGCCACCATAGTGGCAAAAACACATTGTATAAGCATAAGTATGCCGATGTGGGCTTTGCCTTCCCCTTCAGTCACTAAAAGGGGAACAGCATAGCCTATCATCATGCCTGCAGGAATGCAAGTAGATCCTATGGTAGTTGCGAAAGTCCGTGACTCCGGCTTGAACCAAAAAGCGGCTACTTTTGAACTTGCGTTTGCCAAAAAAGGTTTTCCTATTGCCACTAACAAGTTCCCTGGTAAAATCCACCAAAAACTAGAAAAAGCTCCTAACCGAAGGAAGCTGCCTAGCATGGTCAGTCCAGAGCCCAGCAACATTCCTGTGCGTAGGCCGTAGTTGTCTAGTACATAGTTTGCTGGGAAAGTAACTGGGATGTAAGTTACCATGAAGACTAGTGTGCACATCTCTACCCAATTCACAGACACATCGTAAATTTCGGACACCAGGACAGTTATTGGGGAAAAGGTTATGAAAATCATAGAGTTTCCGATCTTCGAAAGAGCAAACAAAGTCAGTATCACCCACCTTTTAGGATCTTCTTTTACATTCCCAGAAAGTTCCATTTATCTATGTTACTGAATTTTTACCGCTTTTAGTTAAGACTATTAAATTTTAAACGTTCTAAAAATCTCCTAAACTCCTCAAATATTACCATAAGTTATTAATCTATAACAGGCTAGTTAGTAAGGTTAAACATTTGAGTTAGAATGTTTTCAGAAATAGTGTTGGGCACAGAGAGTTCTGTGGTGGCTCTTTCCACAATGTCCATTACCAGTCCGTCCCAGTTTTTCTCAAGAAGAGCATTTTTCTGGCGTGCAGCCAGTCCGTAGTCCAAAATGCTTTGCGAGAAAGTCTGGGACAACTCAGAGTTCTTTTTAGAGTTGATGCGAAAGTTCTTTTGAGCTTCTTTGTCTTCGTGGTCGTGAGGACTTTTCTAAGTAAAACTTACAAAAAGAGAGGGGTTGCACAGAATCCTGTCGAAGGTTTGGAATTGTTGCCTGGCCCTTACTCTGTCGGTTTCTGTAACAGCAACGTCGTTTATTTCTACTATAGAGGGAAAGCGGTACACTATGAAACTCTTCCAAAGCACTGAGTGGAGCACGTCGTTGTTTTCAATAGTTATTTGAGTAAGTGCAGGAAGGGACTCGAGTTTACTCAACTGGATGAACGAGTGCAAGTTGTTGTCTGAAAAAGCCAGTTTGCTCAGTTTCGAAAACTTGCGCAGTTTGCTCACAAAGGAGTGCTGCACAAAGTAGTCGAACCTTACGTACTGACAAAATATCTCGTCCACTGTTTCTTGGAACCTTTGGTCAGAAAGAACTTCCAACGCGTTTCCGTAAATGAAAAGTTTGTTTTCGCCTTCTAGTTCGGCGTGGCCAGACTGAATCAAACACTCGCTAGGGGACTCTTTGCGTCTTCTGTAGAAGTTAAGACCTTTAGCCATGATCCTTTTGATCTCTGACTGGAATTCTTGCGAAATAGCTGTGATGTACTGATTGGATTCAGAAGTGTTGTTGGGGTCATAAACACCTAAAGAAGTGTTTTGACTGGACTGAGTTTTCATTTCTTGGGTGACTTTGTTAAGGTCTAGGTACTTCAACTGGGCACAAGCTTTAAGCACGTGACTTAAGTAGTTAGACATTCCGTGGATTCCGTTAGCGTCAAGAGCCAGTTCTGTGAGCTGGGAGCACTGAGAAAGGGAGTCTATGCTTTCTAGTTTTTCAATGCGGTTGTTCGACAAAAAGAGCCGCTGGAGTTTAGGAAGTCTTTCTAAGCCTTTGATGCTGGGGATTTGGTTCCTTCTTAAGTTAAGTTCAGTCAAGGACAAGAGGCCTTCGATGTTTTCGATTAAAGATATTTGGTTGTTGGCTAAGTTGAGGACTCTGAGTTCTGACAAGTGGGATAAGTTTTCGATCTTGGAAATTTTATTGCTGTGCAGGTCAAGAACGTCTAACTTAGTAAGGGCCTGGAGGTTTTTGATCTTGTCGATTTGGTTCTTCCCCAGCATCAAGACTCTTAAAGTAGGTACTGTGTGCAGAGATGCAATTTCCTTAATTTGGTTGTTGTACAAGTCCAAAAAAATCAGGTTAGGCAAACTCAGCAAGTTCTCGATTTTAGAAATGTAGTTGTGCTGGTAGTTGAGGAGACGCAGTCTTTCTTCTCCTTCCAACAAAGGCATTTGGGACAAGTCCCGCCTGTCCAAGTTGAGCCTTTCCGGGTTTGCGTTGCGTTCACTTGGTTTCCTGTACACCACCAAAACTCCAGGAAGTCCAGGCAGCTCTGCAAAAATTATTTTGTCTTCGTCTTCGACTCTTCTGATGATAGCTCGCTTCAGTAAGTATTGGTAACGCTCGTCTGTTTCGTTGGCTGCAAGCTTCACTAAGTCGAACTTGTTTCCGTGCGGAGGAGGCTTGCCTTTGATGCCTACTCCAAGTGACTTGCCTTGAGGCATCAAATCTGGCGCTTTCGTTTGAATTGGACTAAGTAAGACTTACGCTTTCCTCACCAAGCTGGGTCCTCCTGGTTCTGACTGGGATCTGTTGCCAGACTTTCCGAAAAATGAGGCTAACCTTCCCGAAGGTTTCATGGGGTCTCTCCGAGCTCCTCCAGGACTATTCGAAATGTAGTTTGCCATTATGAATTATATTTGCCCTTAATTTGGATTCGTTAACTAAAGCTCTTAACATTATTATCCTTTTCAAGCAGCAAGAACTGATCGTTGTAAAGTTGCAGTTTGCACAGAATTGATTGGTAGTCTTCGATTCCGTTCATTAGGTCTAGGGTTTCGTTGACGTCTAATTCTAAACAGTACTTGTGCGGAGAGTCTAGTTCAAAGGCAGTTATTTCAACGTTTTGTTTCCTACTTATTTCTACCAAGAGTTTCTTGTTGTTGAGGATAATGCCTTTTTTGTACAGAACTTTAGATTGTATAGGTTTGAGTTTTTTAGGTTTTTTGGGTTGTTTCTTGGGTTCTTTTTTGGGTTGTTTTTTGTACTTAGAAAAACTAGTTAATTTTTGGTTTTTGTTGACGGAGTCTTTAAGCCACTTCTTGATGTTGTAGTTGGACTTTTTCTTCAGCAGCCTTTCTAAAAGGGCCTGGTTTTTAATAGTGATGTCGTGGAGTTCTTTTTTTCTTTTTTCGTAGTTGAGGGTTTTCTTGGACGGGTTTGTAGAAAGCAGTTTTTCAGAGTTAATTTTGGAAATCTTTTCTAGAAGTACTCGGTTCTCCCTCTCTGTTTCAGTGAACTTCTGAATTTCGTAGTAGTTGTCTACAGAACTCACTCTTTTGATCGAAACGCTTGAACTAGCACTCCCCAATAAGTCTTTCATGCTTTTGAAACTTTTGCTTTTGAGTGAGGACTTCATGCTTTAAGTATGGATAAATAATTCGGGATTAATATTATAATGAGTGGGTTTTTAATGGAAACAGCTCAGCTGGCTGAAGAAATAAACGGAAGTAAAATAAAACTCCTCCAGTGCAGCTTTGAAATACCTTCCACTGTCATAAGGATCCCTAACTCGTTTTACATTTACCTCGCTGAAGATCTCCAAACTCTTGCTGAGGTTCTCAAAAAACTAAGTTTCGAACTAACTACTAAAATACTATGCTACGACGATGGGTCCTTAGAAGCTGCTTGCAGGGTTTGGTGGGGCCTTCAGGCTGCTGGGTACACTAATTCCTGTGTTTTAAACGGAGGCATCACGAAGTGGGTCAGTGAATACGGAACAGTGCAAAGAGGGGCTCCCTTGGCACCTCCTATGAAAGAAGACTTCTACAACTCTTTCAACGAAGCTTTTTACTGCACTCAAGAAGACCTTGTTGAGTTAGGTCCTGAAAAGTCACAAAAAGTAGTTGCAGGCAAAGAATTTAAGTACTTAGTGTCGGAACACTGCGGTTTGAAAGAAATGCAAGAAGTAGTGCTGTTTTTTAAAACTTCAGAGATTGACTTGATTGACACTAGACTTACAGCAGTGAGTGGAGAAATGGCAGGAGTTGTTGTTTTCTTGCTTAAAGTGCTTGGAAGAAACAACCTTTCCTTCTGCATAGAACACCCTGAAAGAACTGAGTCCACTGAGACCGTTTACTATTCCTACAGCGAAGCCTTCATAGTCCAAAGACCTGTTAGTTCCAATAACTACTCAAAAACCCAATTCAAGGGCTGCACTTGCAACTTATTTTAATTAATAACTAGTCTGTTTCCAGAAGGTTGTCGCAGTTAGTTCTTTTAAGGTCTTCTTTGCAAAAGAAAAGTCCCACTGCCCCCACTAACAGTCCAACTATAGAAATAAAACTAATCAGCAAAGGACTGTTTGAAAGTAAGTAGGCTAAACCTATTTGAGTAATCCCAACTACTTGGCCTCCCGAGTTAAGCAAACCCCCTGTAGTGGCTTCTCCTATAGGGTAAGTAAGCTCGCACACAAACTCAAACGAAATCGGAAGAATAGGCATAAGCAACAACCCTAGTAGGGTACAAAATATACAAGACACTGGCAAAGATCCTAACTCCAAAGTTAAAGTAAAAGCCAACAACCCCCCTACAGCTCCAAACATCATAACTAAAACTGCTGCTTTGTACTTTTGGTTCCAACTCACTATCAACCCAGCCAAGCCCGAACCCACCAAACCTGCCACTATCACTAAAGCACCAAACAAACTGTTATCGTCTTCGTTGAACCCGTAAGGAGAACTAATTTGTTCCAGTAAAGTAGCCAAGGCATTCAAGGAGCCCTGTCCCATAGAAAAAGCCACCAGCAAAGCATTGAAAGACCTACTCCTGAAACAGTCTTTGATGCTTTTCAAGAATTTTTCTCTTTCTTGACCAGCTGTGTAACTAGGGGGCACTTTAGGTTTGTTTTTGAAAAGCACAAACACCAAAACTCCTATTGGCACTACTACTGAAGCCTGAATCAACATAAGCAAGCCTACGTCTGACTTAGTGGACACTCCATCAATTGCAGCAGGCAACACAAATCCCAAAGCTATTCCAAGCGGATTGGCCACTGCGCCCATTGTTGTGGCGAAGGTGCGCATTTCAGGACGGAACCAAAAAGCTGCAACTTTTGCCGGAGCACTTAGTAAGAAGGGCTGTCCTAGTCCTGCCAGTGTACTTCCAAGCAAAATGTACCAAAACTCGTAGTAGGCTCCTAGTCTAGCTAGGCTTCCCAAAGCAGTAAGCGCAGTGCCGATAAAAACTCCTGTTTTAAGTCCTAAGTTGTCCAGTATGTAGTTGGAAGGAAACACCATAGGAATGTACAGCACCATGTAAACTAGAGAACACATTTCAACCCAGATCTTAGAAACTCCGTACACTTGAGCTACACTTGAAGTAATGGGAGATACAGAAATCCAAATAAGTGCGTTTGCAACAACGGAAGAACAGTACAACCCCAAAACGACCCACCTGTAACTTTGTTCTCCTATTTGTTTAGAGTCCATGATATAAAAATGAGTTTGAGAATCGGACTCTTGCAGTACCTGCTAGGATTCACTGCTTCGAGCTTTGTAACATTTAGTATTATAGAAAAGCACTGTGAAGTCCAGGAAGCACGTAAGGCCAAACTCGAAATGATCCACAACAACCTTCACGGCGAAATCAAAATGAGAACCCACCAAAAAGAACAAGAACCCTCAATTCCTAGTCTTGTCAAAACAGCTTACTTAACTAGATGGGCAAAGGGAGTGGTAAACTTACGTAATGCTTTAGATTAAATAAGATGTGGGTACTAGCACTGCTGGTGACTGGAGTTTACGGAGCAACTGGAGGGGAACTAGGGGCTTTTTTTGGGTTGGTGGGGTGCTTGCTTGCAGTGATGGGGTTTGTACTAGTTAAGATTCTGCGGACCAAGTACCGAACTCCAAAGCACTCCAACCTCTTGGAAACTCAAGAGCAGGATTTAAGTTAATAAAGATGTTGCGCTGCATCACTCGGTCTTATTGGTACAAAGGCCTCAAAGGATACCACCTCTTCAAGAAGGAGTACCTAAAGAAAGCTGCTAGGTGGCCCAAAGAAAACATCCACGACCCACTTTCTGAGAAACCTGCCTTTGGGAACAGTGAGAATCTGGATGGCAAAAAAGAACCCATTTACAAATATGTGGAGTACTTGCTCAAGAAACCCGGAGTCAGCTTGGCGGGTCACGCTTTGGCTTACTTAGCTTACCACGCTTCTAAGCACGATATCACTGATAGTACTTTTTGGGAAGAAATTGAGATGCAGACAATCAAAGCTTTGCCTAACCTAAACCCTCGAATGCTTCACGGATGCATGTTTGGAATCGTTAGGTCAAACACTGGGGACCTACTTACTGTAGAAAGTTTGCTCAGGGAGTACCAAGCTAGAGGTTTGGACTGTGCTGAGGCTTACGACTGCTTCGAAATGGCTGAGACCGCTGTTAAAAACACAAGAACTGACTACGACTTTAGAAGCTACTACATTGAAAACTTCGTTCCTAGACTAGTAGGTCAGTGGAACAAGGCTAGGTTTTTGCACATTGATAGTTACTGGCTTCGACTTTGCACAGCTTTCAAAAGCATGGAGTACTACGAACCTGAGATCTGGTACAAAATTCTAGACATTGTTAACAGAAAAAAACTTACTCACTTTCCTAAGTGGAAAAAAGTCTACGACATGCTTCTGAGTTTAAAGGACTCGAACTTCGAAAAGGAGTCCGAAATCTCACTTGATAGTTACCTTGAAAAAATGAGGCAAGTCTGGGAAAGCAGTGGAGAGTTCCAGTGGCTTTACAACCTCCAAGAAAACAGACTCTATACCCCAACTGAACTCATAGAAGCTGCTAAAGACACTCCCAGCGAAATCAACTGGAAAGAAGGTGAAGAATACATCAGGCATAACTTGCCTCGTTGGTACAAAGAAGCTGACATTGAGGTTGACGAAGACATCAAGGACCTTTTCGAAGAGTACCAGCAGCTTAAGTCCCTCATGCGTTAACTTCTTGTTACTTAAATATGCAAAGACATTTTGTTGACGAATTTCTTATCCAAACTCAGTACCCCCAACAAGCCAGGCCTAGAATAAGAACTGACCTCATTGCCATTACTTCTTTGTTTCCTTCACTGCACATTGCACTCACTAAGTGCCCAGTCAAAGGAAGCACCTTCCAAGTAACTGCGTTGAACGGGACACTTCCAATCACATACAAAGGGTCTCGGTATAACATTCCAGTGATTGTTACTTTGCCCTTGAACTACCCCAGTCAAACACCTTTTGTGTACGTTTTAGCAGCCCAGGGAATGGTTATAAAGCAAACTCCACATGTCCAGACTGACGGAAAGGTTACTCACCCCTTACTGGTTAACTGGAACCCTAAGTCTTCTTCTTTGGGAGAGCTTTTTAATGCTTTGATAGCTTCTTTTTCGAAGAACTGCCCACTTTTTGTTGCAAAAAACAGCTCTGGAAGCTCTGACTTGCAAAAACTCAACCTAGAACTTGGAGAAATGCTCAAAATTACGCACTCTAGGTTGACACAACAACTTCAAGAAGCAAATTCTAAAAAGCTAGAGTTGACCAACCACCGAAACAGCTTGCAAAGAACCCTAGAGCAAACTCAAAAGTACTTGCCTGACTTGGAAAGTAAAACTCAGGCACTTAAAAGGTTGAATTCGGAACTAGAGTTGGTTTTAAACTCAGAACAAAGCACTGAAGTAACCCAAAAACTACTTCCTAAAGACCCTTTGGAAAAACAGCTACTTGAAGTATACAGTGGAAAACAAGCCATTGAACAAGCTTGGAAGGTTCTTTTGGATGGGTTTGAAACGCAAAAAGTTCCTTTGCAAGACTTTTTCAAGTTTTCCAAAGAGCTCAACTCCAAAGCCTTTTTGCAGGCAAGGCTCAAAGATAAAATCATTCTTAGAATAAATGGACAACTTGGATGAGTTTCTGTTTGAAAGCAGAAAGGACTCGCTCTTGCGTGAGTGCAAAAGCACTATTGAGCAACTAGAAGAAGAACTAAGTCACCAAAAGTCTTTAAAAAGTAGTTCTATGAAGAAAAGCCAAGTTTTGTTAGAAGAGTACACGAGTCTCCAAGAAACTTACGAAACCCTTCAGTCACAGTTCGAACAGTCCAGTCTTGAATTCCAATACAAAGAAAACACCTTAAAAGAAAAAGCAACAAAGGCAGAACAACAAGCAAACTCACTAGAGTCCCAAGTCAAAGACTTACTAGCTAACCTTTCTTACAAGAACTACGAAACAGAACAACTCAAGTCACAGATCTCTTCTTTGGAAGAAGAAGTCCAAAACCTCGTCCACCAAAACACTGCTTTAAACTCTAAGTTCCAAGAAGCTTGTAAACTTGCTCAGGAATCCCAAAGCCAATTGCAACTTGCCCAACAGGAAAACAAAGACTTGAATAAACAAATACACCAAACCAGTCAAAACTTAAAGAACCACTACCAAACCAACAGACAGAAAAGCACCGAACTCCAAAAACAACTCTGTGACCTAGAACAACTGTTCACTCACTCCAAAGCAAACTACGAAAAAACTCTTCAAGAAAAAACCCAACTGATTGGGAAACTCCAAAAGGAACTTAGCGAGTTGCGCATTGACCTTCAAAACTCAATTCTAGAGTGCAAGTTCAAAGAGTCAGTTGAAACCCAAACTCATCCTAACAACAACTGGAAAAAAAAACTCTCAGCTGACATTGGGAAGATCAGTTCCCAACATACCCAAGAACTCCAAGAGCTCTTTGAAGCCCAGTACAACCAAATCCAGAGTTTAGCTAGGGAAAACTCCTACATTAAGCAGCACTACACAAAACTTCTTTTGTATAAGTGCGAAGAGGTTGATTACCTCAACCAAGAAAATTCCGAACTTAAAAGAATTCTTAGGAATTCTAGTAGGTAATTACTTGTAAAACTGAACTAAACGCAAATAGTTAAAATGGAAGGATCTAACCAAGTCAAGGATGACCCCATGAGGTGGGCAGTGTTAGCTCTGTACCTTGCAGCTAACATTGGAATCGCCATCATATTTGTGTCGTTTTCACCAATAACATCAGTAATAGCTGACATATACGGCGTGTCAACAACTTGGGTGGAAATGTGCACTTTGATCATTATGATCGTTTATGTCCCAGTGACTTTTCCAGCTAACTACTTCTTAGACGAGTACGGACTCAGAGCTGGAATGATAATAGGAACAGGGCTTACAATGCTGGGAAGTTTCATTAGAATAGGAGCTTATTTTAACTTTTGGTTCATTTTGGTCGGTAACTTTGTGATAGCTTTGGGACAACCATTCATTACCAATGCTCCTTCTAAAGTGTCTGCGTTTTGGTTCAGGCCTGAAAGTAGGCCCTTTGCTACTACTTTGGGGTCAATATGCATTCCAGCAGGAATGATGATTGGTTACGCTGTGCCATTGATTATTACTAAAGGAGACGGAAAGTCCCAGGTAGGACTGTTGATGGTAATTCAGTCAATTATTGTTACTACAGTTGCGGTACTGGTTTACTTTTTCTTTTACTCAGCACCTAAGTACCCTCCCAGCATAACTGCTTCAGAAGAAAGAGATGGTTTGAAGAAGAGCCTGAAAACTTGTTTTAGATCAAAGTCGTTTTTGTTTTTATTGTTAGCTTTTTCCTTTTCAGAGGGAACTCTGAACTCAATAGTAACTATGCTGGACCCTCTTTGTGGCGGAAAGTTTTCTGAAGATGAAGTTTCTCTGTTTGGAATGATGGAGATCCTAGCAGGTGTCTTCGGCTCAATCCTTCTGTCACAGGTAGTTGCCAAGAACCACAAGTACAAGTTCACGCTGATTATCCTGATAGGACTTGCTGTTGTTGCGTTTTTAACCTTCAGTTTAACGATCCACTTTGAACTGTTTGCAATCACTGGAGTGCTTTTTGCCCTCATAGGGTTTTTGCTAACCCCCACAATGCCCCTTTCATTCGAACTAGCCAGTGAACTTACTTACCCAACAGGCGAAGCTACTTTGGTGGGCTTGATGAACTGCGGAGGCCAAATTGTAGGAGTAATAGAAACCCAGGTAGCTGCTTTGAGTGGAAACAACCCTATTGTGATATGTTTCATTTTAGCTGGAGGACTTGTTGTGGGAACAGTCGCTCTGTCTTTCTGCAGAGAAGAATTCAAGAGAAGTGTCAGAGACGCAAAGGACCTAGACGTAAACCTCAGTGATTACTTAAAATAATATGGATTATAATACCCGTTTAAACCCCAGTGTATAATTGCATTTAGGGCAAACATGATTCTTGTTGTATAAAGAAGGAACCAAGAAAGGAATGCATGAACAGGGTATGAATATCAGACACAGAATAATGGCCAATATCCATACAAGAGCTCCTGGGTGACTGTGGATGATAGTACTAATGTTGTTTGAGCAATTGGGACAAGTTACTTGAACAGGGTAGTCACCGAACTGGACAGGAGGGAGGCTCCGGGGATTCTGGGGAGCTGGGGGTTGAGGAGAGTAGGTTTGGGGCATAGGCTCTTTTGCTATGATTACTGGTTCGTCAGGGTTATAGGCATACTGGGTCTGGGGGTAACCATAGGCTGGTTGTTGGGATTGAGGGTAGCCATAGGCTGGTTGCTGGGGGTAGCCATAGGCTGGTTGCTGCACGTTTTGAGGTGGCATGTCTGGATAAGGCTGTTGGTAATAGCCCTTGTTATCAGATGGGTATCCTCCAGGTTGCATAGGCATAGTTTGAAACTTAAATTATTAACTAGGTAATAAATGGAACTTGGGACTTTGGAAATGAGTTTGGCAGGGGAAATAAAAGAAGCAACGGGAGAACTCGAGAACTTAGAAATTGAAAAAAGACAACTCATGGTTAGACTTTTAGAAGACGCAGGAGTTGCTCTTGGCGAGGAAAGTTTCAGAAGACTTGTAGTGGCTTTTAGTGGCTACGAGTACTTACTCACTGTTACCAAAGATTCCATTCTGGCAATCCTACGTCAGAACTAACTTAAGTAATAGTTTGGAATATTTATATATGAGTTTGTTTAAAAGAAGCGAAAAGCCCCTGGGAAAGCAACTTGTGAAGGGGTTCCAGTGCAAAAAACTGGTTATCAAACAAAGACCAGTGTCAGCTAAGTACTGCAAAGTGCCAGGTTCTTCAAGGTCAAATAGGGCATCTGTAGGGTGTTCTTTTATTGACCAGAGAGAAGTCAAAGAAATGGGCACTAGCACTAGCAACTTAAACCAAACATGCAACGAAAGAGTTTCTACTCCTGTGGAGGCCACTGACAGAACTCGGAGTCAAGAAACAATTCGTGAAGACAAACAACGCAAAGTGATTGTTGTGAAGAAACCGAACAACATAACTGCCCAGGAAGACAAGTTTTGCTCTTCTTCGCAAATCATAAAGCAGTACCAAAACATCGGAAAAACCATAAACAAAGCCACTAGGAAGAAGTCGCAAATTTCAATACTCAAACTACCCCTCAGAAGCAACCCTTCGAGTTACTACACTCGCAAAAGGACTGGACTGAGCCTGACACAGAACTACTACCACAGTTCTTCGCACCGTAACCCCCGTCTGATGAATTTCAACAAGGTTATCAAAAGGGAACTTTCCTCTGCAGTCAAGAACAAACCCAAAATTTTCGACACTGCAGATATACTAAATGTCACAAATGGTAAAATTAAACTTTAAATCTTTAGTTATAAAGAAATGCAAGGAAATGAAGCCTCAGGACACTGTGCAAACAAAAAGCAGACTATCTTGGCAATTTACATATCTTCTGGACTCCTGAAGATCTCTGCAGACATATCCTTTCTACTGCTAGAGTTAGGAGACTGTAGCTTTTCTGTAAGGCTCTACTTGTGGGTTTATGCCATGCTGGAAGGTTTTGAGTTAGTTACACTGACAATACTGCTAGTCCTAAGGGCTTGCAACCAAGTCAGGAGCACGCCTTTTTTCTTCAGAGCAGCACAAATAAGTTACGAGTGGTAACTCCCAGACAGCATGATCTTCATCTTGATAGTGGCTCTTTCAGCAAGAATTATTCCCGAACAAGAGTGTGTTAATTCTCCCCTTGGAACTCTGGCTTTGCTTTTGATTGTCTTTGCAATAGTCAAGTACACTGTGTTTTTCGTGGCCCTTTTGGTTTTTTGTTCCAACTTAGGAAGGTACTTGCACATACTCCACCCCCACTACTACCAACCAGTAAGTCCTAAACAGATTTCCCAGGACAGACTCAAGTCACTTATCAAAGTGCCAAGTCAAACCCAAACTTGTTCAATATGTCTTGATGAAACCTCTCCAGAAAGTGTTTGTGTAGTACTCGATTGTTTGCATGTGTTTCACTACGAGTGCATAAAAACTTGGGCTTCAGAAAAGCCCATATGTCCTACATGCAGAAACCAAATTTAACTTGGTAAGTAATAAATGGAAGAAGAGGTTATTCTTTATGCGGGGCGATTCCACCCTGTCACAGTTGCCACCAAAGCCTGGATGACTGTTGCCCAGGTAAGTAACTTCAAAGAGGTCAAGTCAGACTACAACTATAGCGGAGTAGGAGAACTTCCTTTGCTTAGGTACCAGCACTACTTATTTGTGCAAAACAACATAATTAACTTTCTCAAGTGCGCCTATGACCTTGACACAGACCTTTCAGAAGAAGAAAAAAGAAACGGAGTCCTCATTGAAGAGCTTTGCCAGAGCAGACTCCACCCTGCATCTCTCCAGAGCATGTGGATGGAGCCTGGTACTTCGAAGGATTTTTACACAACCCCTGGCAACTGGGTTTCGAAATTCCTGACTTTCCCAGCTCAGAAAGCCTTTTTTGAGTTCGAAAAAATTAAACTTAGTCACTACTTAAAGCACCAGCACAACATATCCACTCAAAAAGATGCTTTTCTGCAGGCAGAAAGTTCCCACAAGCTACTCAGTGAAATTTTGGGAGAAAAACCTTTTTTTCACTCTAAAGAGAACCGAGCAGAGTACCCAAGGTCCACAGACATCATAGTTTACAGCTACTTGGTGGAGGAACTAAAAAACTTACCCGACCACCCTCACGTAGTTTACTCTTTGAAACAACACCCTAACTTAGTTAGCTTTGTACAACGTATGGAGTCTGTTTTGGCAAAGTTAACTCGAGTTGTCCAGCTGAACCACTCTTTAGACCTAGTTAGTCCTTCTCAGAGTTGCTCAGAAGAGTACTTTCCGCCCAAACTCCACATGTCTGCTGGAGCCAAAACTACTTGGGAACCCTACCGCTACCGAAGTGGTGCTAAGCTGTCTCCCCCCCCAGAAGAAACCCCCAGCCACATCAAAACCTACATTTCTTCAGTAGCAGGGGTGCTTTTCTTATTCCTATTCTTAAGATAACATCAGTTAGATTACTTAGCTCCGTCACTTTTCCAAGTGTCTAGGTTCTCGATTTCTTTCAGAAGGAAAGGAAACCGGTGTGCGTTGAGTTCTATTGCAAGCGAGTGGATGTGCTTAAACCCACAAGTAGAACAAAGCTGAGAAAGTATTTCCTGCATCCAAGGAGGCAGTCCGTTTAAGTCCCAAACTGCCATTTCTTCGTCAACTTGCTTAATGACTTCAATCAAGCATACCAAAACTGCTTTGGGATTTCCTGAGTTGAGGTACAACTTACTTAGCCGGAACCAAGCGTAGTAAGAAAACCCTTTGTCTACTGCGTATCTGTAAGCTCTTTCTGCAAGACGCATTCTTTGCATTCGTTCGGCCAAAGCCCCTCTAAGAACCCAAACATCCCCTGCCAAAGGACTTTTCTCTTCCATAACGTTTTTTCCTCCTTTTTTCAACTCGTTTTCCCAGTCCACAGCTTCTTTTTGCCAAACGTAAAGTGCCTTTAAGTCCATGTATAAGGAGTTAAGTAGAGTTTTGAAGAGACCTGACTGGATTTTGAAGTTGGGATTCATCAGTCTGCTAAGTCTGTTTGAACTCTTCGAACCAAAAAAGTACTTGCGGGGCGTAAGTGTGGCCTCTAAGTACCTGTCTCCGTCAAGGACTTCATCGTGGGAAACGTTGTTTGCGTCCGAGGGTTCAGCAACCTCTGGAGCGTCTGATTGTCCAAAGGAGTAAATTGCGTTTCTATGCCTGGCAAGGTTCCTTGCTAGACCTCCAGAAGACTCGCCCATGTTTCCTTCGGACTGAATTTCCATGTTCTGAGTAGTTTCTTGGCTGGTTTCTGTCTTTTTAGTAAACACTTTAGTAATTATTTCCAAAAGACTTTCCCACTCTATGGATTTTTCAATCAGCACTAAGTTTTTATAGAGTTTTCTAGTGCTGTTTTTAAATGAGTACCCCACAAGTTTGTTTAGGTAGTTCCTGTGCTCACTAGACCTTGCTTTTTTAACGTTTTTTTGGTCTGTGAAGGGCTTGAAGTCCATTTCTTCAGGAGTTGCCAAGAAGTAAGGGTTGGAACTAGCACAGATTTTAGAAGGAGAACTAACCCAGCCTTCTTGGATGTAGTTTGAAATGCTTTCAGCTTCCAGAAGTTCGTCCACTGGACAAGAGTTAATGCAGAGAAGTGCAGTTTCGTAGTTCTTGAGTTTCATGTGGCAGTTGATAAGTAAGTCCCAGTACTCAAAAACTTCAAAATTGAGTTCAACTAAGTACTGGCAGATCTTTTTGGACTCTCTGTACTTCCCCTTTTTGTACAAGCCCTGTGCTTTTTTGTAGTGGAAAGAAAACACGTAGGGGTTCTGCTGGATTTGTCCCTTCAAAATATTAATAGCTACTTCTGGTTTGTTCATGTTAAGTGCTAAGTCACTTAAGTAAATCAGGGCAGTCACGTCGTATTTCGCTAGTTTTTCAAACAAAAACTTGTGCAAGTCAAACCTCTTCCGTTTGAGTAAGTACTTACTTATAGCTGGAAAAAGCAAGTTCTCTCCGTACCTAACAGTGTCTTTGGTGTTCCCTATAACCAGTCCCAGTCTGTCCCAGTACTTGTGTGCCACTCTGAAAAAGTCAGCAAAGTTCTGAGGCCGCGTAAACGGCTCAAGTATTCTGGCTCCTGGAACTTTGCACGAGTAAAAGAACCTCAAGACCGAACTTACATAAGCACCTTCCCAGTGGACATTTCCAGCCTGGATTTGCTGGCCGCTGTTTGTTCTTAAATAACACTTCATGGTTCCTGGAACTTCCAACTCCACCACAACGTCGTATTTTGAAAACAAGTCGTAAATGCAAAAGCAACACCTTTTCGTAGGTTGCTCCACAAACTGCATCAAGTAAGTGGCTACACCTCCCATAGAACTTGTGTCTGCTCCAAATACAAAGTGGTAAAACCCTTTGAGTCTTGGTTTGGAAAACAGTTTCGAGAACCCTTTCCCAAAAACTTCTTTGAGTACGTAGCACATGTCAGGTGGGCCCAAACTACTACCCTCTTTAATAAGTTTCTGTCTAACCTGAAACGCACTACTGGAATCCGTGTCCTCCACTTCGATATGGTAGTTCTTAGAAGTCATTTTTAATCATTTTCATCTCAAACACTAAAGAATGCTGCAAACAAACTAAAATGGAAAGTTTAAGGGCAATTTTGGAAAACTGCAAGTTCTACACAACCGAGTGGCAACTAAGACAACTTTCTAGCGCCATGACTTGGTATGTGGACGTCTGGCCACAAACCTTTATTCGTCAAAGTCCCTCTCAGACCATCAACTTGCTTGTAGTGCTTTGCCAGGACTCCGCAACTAGGGTGATCATGCCTTGTTTCTTCGGCATAATTCCAGAAGCAGGTTTGGGGCTCTCTGAAGTCTTCACTGGCTTTTTTAAACTGATCAAAGCCAAGTCTCCTGAAATGCCCGAGCCCATACGCATAGTAGCTGACTACCACCCTCCTCTCAGACAAGCCTTGTCCATTAGTTTCCCCAGTGCTTTTGTAGCAGCTTCTTTCCTCCACCGAACTCGGTTACTCCACAACCTTTCCAAAAACATCAAATGTGCAACCCTTGGAATCAAGACTGCTGCCCTCGTCAAAATGACTCACTATTTCACAGCTTACGTGATGATTATTTCCTTGCTTCCAAAAGAGGAGTTTGCAGAGAAATGGCAAAACTTAAAAAAGGAAATCGACCTTGTAGCCTTTGGCGACCTAATTGCTGTGTTCGAAAGGGATTTTGTGGACCAGGAAGGCACTTACCACAAAGAGCTTAGTTTTTCAGAACTCATAGAAGAACAGTGGTTTAGAGTAGCCACTCCAGCCTTAGAAGGCTATCACAGTCGCCTTAAACAACTCATGAAAACCTACAACGTAAACACAGTTGAGATGATGGTGGACAAAGTACTTGTGTCTGAAGAAAAGCACTTCAGCAGCAAAGTTGCAGAAGTTAAACTGGGAAGAACCATTTCTCCCGAACTTCCAGAGAAGTTCTTTTTCGATAAAAGCATGGGAGCTCTGCCTGTTTCCACTATGCTTGCTGACATCTACGGAATGGTAAGTTGCTTTCCTGTCTGCACACTCGCCACTGTAATAGCTGAACACAATGAAGACAAACTCCCTCACCGCAAAGCCCAAACCACCCTGATAAACTTAGACAACTACAAAGCTAATTTAGTTTCACCCCAAAGAATTTCTCCCGAGATTCACCAACTCCACAGAGAACGGAGACAAACCTACAAAGCCAATAAACCACAGCAACAATTCAACGGCCTTTAGTAATGTTTAACATCAATATTCTAACTCTATTATTAATTCTGAAAATAAATGAAAACGAATATTTTCTGTTGTAAAAATGAATCCCGAAAACTCTGACGACCAATCCCAAGTCAGACAAACCATCAAAGACAACTTAGAATGCTGGATGCAGTTTTGCTTTTTAGCTTTTGTCTGCTTCTTTATTTTAGGAATAATTTTGGCACTTAAGATAAGTCCAATCTTGCTCACAGGATTCCTAATTGCATATGAAGTCCTCCTTTTGATGGCAATCAACAAACACATTCACAAAGGCAGGTTTTACATTTTGAACTTAGTACTAGGAAACCTAATTAACATCGCCTCCCTAATATTGCTGGTTCTGGGGCACTCAAGATTCATTTCCGTAGCTTACTCCAGTATTCCCCTGTTCTTCTCCCTCCCTTTAGCCTTTTTCATCGAACCAAGACTATCCCAACCCTGCAAAAAACTCACTAGAGTGGCCAAACTAGTGTTTAAGACTCTAACAGCAATTACACTGATTTTGGTTGGGTTCAAATTAGACAACAAACTAGGGTGGAGCTGGAGCTTTGTTTTCTGGCCATTCTGGGTGTGCGCCTTTGGAGCAGGATTGTACTCAACAGGAGTGTTCATTCCCTTAGTTGGGTCACTAACTTCCTATTTTTCAGGAGGAACTTCTTTTGATAGTGTGCTTGGGCCTGCATATCTTTTTTATGTAGCCACTTCTTCAACCTTTGCAATTTCTTATTTCCTAACGAATGTTCACTACTTATTTACTCTGAACTTCAGTGGAATAATAGTTCCCCTGAGTTTGCTGGAGTTAAACCTAGGAATCATTTTAGCCATTACTTTTGGATGCAGAAAAGGCCTAATGTAAGTTTTACTTAGAGTATGGTTTTACGGCTTTAGTCATGCTGAAAATCCAGCTGTTGCTCCCCGAACTAGCAACTCATCCATTAATTTCTCTGAGCATGAATTATTTCAGAGAGTTTCCAGTAACTACTTCATCCCCGTTAACCAATATGAAGTTTGTGTTGAAGAGGCTGAACTCCCAACTACCGAACGAGAATCAAGTTCTGAGTGTGCTGTTTGCTTTGGAGACACAGAGAACGTTGTTTTGATGAAATGCGGCCACTCTTCAATATGCCATAAGTGCAGCTTAGAAATATCAAAAAGCTCTGGAGTGTGTCATGTTTGCAGAAGTCCTATTTCACGAATAGTTAAGTTGAAACCAGACAAAAGTAACCTTTTCAGGGTTATAGGGTCAACTAAACCTTTTAAAGTTATGACTAATGGTGAGTTTGAAGTTTGAATAAAAATGTAATTAAATGAATTTAAATATCGCAAGGCAATAAAGTCATAATGGAATCACAAGCAAGGCTAAAGGATTTGGCTTCAGGAACGTCTTCAAGAACTAGTGCTCGCTCACAGGTTTCACAACGCACTTCCAGCAGTGGACTTTTCAGTGTCTCCGGAAGGACTTCAGCGTTTTCGAGAATATACTCAATAAAAAACATAAGAGCCCAGCACTTGCCCGGATTCTTGCGCAACTCTTCAAAAGGACTGAAGCCAGCAGACCTTCACTTACTTACATTGTTGTCGACTAAACCCGATGTCAAGGCAAGCTTCATTAGTTCTGAGGAAGAAAGGTCGTACTCTACTTTGAGAGTGAGTTCCGAAAAAGTGCAGCAAGTCAAAGACATCGAACGCCTCATGGCAGGTGCAGAAGGAGTGGACTTGAAAGACGGAGTCCTCAAAGTCAGGAGTCGATCACTCCGTCCCGAAGACTTAGTTTGCTTCAGAGAAGGCAGGGACTTTCCCGATGTCTTAGTTGACGCTTACATGAGTGTCCTTAAGCACTTAACCCGCAACAAAACCCAAAAAATCCTTATTTCCAACGCTGCTTTTTCCAGAGCTATATTTTTGGAAGGAAAGAGTTACGAGATCTCTATCCACAAAAACATACTAGCTTACGACTGGCTCTTGTTCCCTCTGAAAACAAGCAACTGGACCTTACTTGCTGTTGACATGAAAGAACGCCTTGTTTACTTCTACGACCCTGCCAAAGACCACTCCCAAATCAACAGACTCCTCAGTGAGCTATTTGCTTTCCTCAGGGCCTTCATCCTCCAAAGTGAAAACAAACAACTCGAAGCCACTGAGTGGCGTGACTTGTACTACAAGTTCCTCAAAAACCCTAAGTTCGAACCCCGTGACTCAGGTGCTTTTATTTGCAAGCAAGCAGAGACCATATTTAAAAACAAAAGACGCAAACTGGACCCTGCCCAAGTTAAAACTTACAGACAAGAAATCTTGATTTCCCTTATGAAAGCTAGTTTATATAATGCTTCTTAATGTAAATTCACTGTAAAGTGCGCCATTTACATAAACTATGCAGACACAACGCGACGTTTTCCAGGTACCTGTTTTCACTCTAGACTCCCAAAAACTCAACCAACTCAAACTGAGTCCTTGCAGTTCCCAAGAAGTGAAGTGTGTTTTCGACCCTGCACCTTATGTTTTCGAAGACTTGAATTTTCAAAAATTTGAAGAACTAAGCAACTTCCACAACACAACTAAAGACTCCCTCCAAGAATCCATTCTTCCTTGTGTGGAAAAAACTCCCAAGTGCAAGGTCCCAACTACCTTTGGTAATTCTAGGTTCTTTTAATAAGTTAAATGCTGAAGAGAGTTGTTCGCAGGTTTAGTGAAGTCCACTGCAAACTAGATTCTTTGGACAAAGGCATCAGAGTCTTGACTCTCCAAAGAGAAAAACCCAAAAACGCACTGGGGAAACTACTTGTGGAACAACTCAGAGACAACCTGAACTCAATCAAGTTCGACCAAGAAGCAAGAGTTGCCATTGTCAAAAGCAGTGTTGAAGGAGTGTTTTGTTCTGGAGCAGACCTCAAAGAACGCAAAGAAATGAACGAACTCGAAGTTGAAATGTTCGTGGACTCCCTAAGGCAAAGTTTCAACGAAATAGAAGACCTCCCTGTTCCAGTGATTGGAGTCGTTGAAGGCTTTGCCCTTGGAGGAGGTTTGGAACTTGCCCTTGCTTGCGACTTCCGTTTTGCCTTGCCTTCTGCTGTAGTGGCACTTCCTGAAACTTCACTTGCCATCATTCCAGGAGCTGGGGGCACTCAACGCCTTCCAAGACTCATAGGCACTATGCGTGCAAAACAAATGATCTTTACAGGTGCGCGTTTCACAGCAGAACAAGTTGCTGGCTGGGGTTTGTTCACTCAAATTTCGGAATCTCCGTACCAGGAAGCCCTTGGTCTTGCAGAACAAATAGCCTCTAACGGGCCTATAGCTGTTAAGATGGCCAAATTAGCCATTAAATCAGGGGTAGCTAAGGAACTCCAAGAAGGAATGCAAATTGAAAAACTTTGTTACGCTAGAATAATTCCTACTCAAGACCGAATTGAAGCCCTTAAAGCTTTCCAAGAAAAAAGAAAACCCCAGTTCCAAGGAAAATAATTATTTAACTACATATTTCAATCCATTCTTCTACTTCTATGCACTCTAAACTAAAGTTGAGTGTGTGCTTTGCGGCATAAATAAGCTCCTTGATAAAAGACTTTCCGCCTGTTCTGGCTTTTACGAACCGTTCGGCATCTAAAAGCCAGTTACTCCATAATGGAGGTCTCAAGTGGTTTTTGTAAAAAAACACAGACTCACTTCTTTTGTGGAAGTCAAAAAAGTTAGAAGCATCTACTGGAATACTTTCTATGTCATGCACTATTTGGTGTCCACCAAGTTTAGACTTAAGTTCACTCAGTAACTCTTTTTTGTTGTTCAGTCTAAAGTTTATAACAGCTTTTTCAACCATGAAGTAGTAAGTTTTCCCTTGGGAGTTAAATTTCAAGTCAAGGCAACTTGCAGGCACTCCATACCGCCACTTGATTCTTTTTGTGTCGTACACAAACATACTTGGGTTGAACTGCAAGCATTCTAAACAAACACTTTTCCTCAACAAACTGCAAGGCTCCCCTGCTATTCGGTTGCAGCAGTAACACCTTTTCATTAAGTTTTGGACAAAACACCTTTTATAACTCCCTGTTTTACTAGTGACTCCCCAAGTTCTCAAGCAGTGTTCCCTCCAAACTTCGTCTTCGTTTGCTAATTGGTAAAACATTTTGTTGACCTTCATAATTGACTTGCACAACTCGCAAGGCTTTATGAACTTTAAGACTTCAATCCAGGTTCTTTTCCAGTACCCTTGAACTCGAATACTTGGAATAGCTTTGTTTGTGAGGTTCCTGAGTTGTTTGACCTCAGCACTCGTAAACTGTTCGTTCCAAGCCAACAACCAGTTTTTGAATTGAGGGTTATTTCGCGCGTTTCTGGAGTACAGTATGTTTTTTTCTTCAATTCTTTCCCTTTTCGAAGGAGAATAACACAGTAAATGGAAGAATTGGTTTATGTTCTTTTCCTTAATCTTCACTGAGTTTGTTCCAATTAACTTTTTGCACTTTGCACACCTAACTGAGTTCCTTTTACTAACTTCAACAGAAATCTCAACTTTCTTAACCATTAATATTAGCCCCCAATTAACTTAAACTGTGCTGGACTTGCTTTTCAAAGTGTTCAAGTACAAGTCAAAGTTCACTTCGTAGTTTTCGACTTCTCCTCTGAGCACTCTAGCAGCCCAGTGCCTTTCAGCGTCTTCACACACATTTTTGATATCACGCCCACTCATCCCTTCTGTCAGTCCTCCAAGTATTTTGAGTTGTTCTTCGTTCAGGTGCTTTGCGTACCTTTTGAAAATCGCAACTCTGCTCTGCAAGTCAGGAAAGGGGAACTCTATCACTTTGGAAAACCTGCTTTGGAGAGCTGGGTCCAAGTCTTGTTTCCGGTTGGTAGCACAAATCACAATAACTTCATCAGAACTCTCAAATCCGTCCAAATACCTTAAAAACACTGAAAGCAGTCTGCGTGTAGCTTCGTGCATGTTTGTTTCTCTGCTAGTTGCTAAACTGTCCACTTCGTCAATAAACACCACGCACTTGCCAATTTGTGTGCAGCTTTCAAAGATTTGTGCAAGTGTTTTCTCCGTTTGCCCGTACCACTGACTCACGAAGTTCTCAAGTCGGATGTAAACCATAGGTATGTTTACTTTGTGTGATATTATTTTGGCGCTGGTAGTTTTGCCTGTTCCAGGAGGACCCTCAAAAAGCACCGCCCTAGGTCTGTTCCTTTCGTTTTTGACTCGAGTCACTTCAGTGATCTTGTCAAAAATGTCAGGTCTTTCCAAAGTGAGCATGATTGTGTCTTCAATCTCAGTTTTGGCTTGTTCGCACCCTGCAAGGTAATCCCACTCTAAGTAAGACTCCTGGGGTTGGTACACCTTCACACCCAGTGACTCCAGAACTTGGTAGGGATCTTGACTACTTGGCTTTACTGAAGTTCCTCCACTTTCAAGTTTCCTACTTATTTTGGGGTCCATTTGTTTGTTGGCTTTTTGGTAGATCTGACTGAGCCTTTCAAAGTCCTTGTTGAAGCCCTCCTTCTTCACGTACTCAAAAAGGTAAAAGTAGTTGTTCGTGGGACCTATCAGGGTAACTGTAAATTCATCGTTTGGACTCCCAAAGTCATACCTGATGCAGTCCATTCCCCTTATTCTGGTTTTTTCTTTGTTCCTTATTTTAGCGTCTACTTCGTTTTCTAGGTGCTTGATGACGTTGCCTAAAGTGCCTTTTCTGTTGTCTATAGGAAACGACAGACTGTACCTGTCCCCTTTGATTCCGTAAGTAATGTTTGGGTAAGACATTATCTGTGTTCCTAGTTCGTGTTTCATCCGGTTGATTTGTTCGTTCATTCTAGACCTGATGTAGTTGAGGTGGTCCTCTGTGGCTTGGCAGTAAGCAAACGACAAAAGTCCTTTCAGCAAAAACATTATTGAGCATGGATTCTAGGTGTTAGGGTTATAAATGAAACTCGACTTCAACATTTTAAGGTACTTAGGACGTGAAGAAATAAGGGTCTTGACAGCAGTTGAGATGGGCATGAAGAACCACGAAATAGTTCCAACCAAACTCATTGAGTCCATAGCCAAAATAAGGAGAGGAGGCACTTTTAAGATCGTGCAGCAACTACTTAAGTACAAACTAATCCAGCATGACTCCAAGCAATACGACGGGTACTTTCTGACTTATCAAGGCTACGACGCACTTGCCATCTACAGTTTCCTCAAGAGGGGCCTTCTTTCCAGCGTCAAAGGAATGCTTGGCACTGGAAAGGAGTCTGACATTTACCTTTGTTTGGACCAAGACGGAAATGACTGTGTTGTTAAACTTGCCAGACTGGGCCGCATTAGCTTTAGAGCTGTCAAGTCAAAAAGAGACTACTTAAAAAACCGAAGCAAAAACAATTGGCTTTACCTTTCAAGACTAGCTGCTATCCGGGAGTATTCCTTTATGGAAGCTTTGTTTGCAGAAGGAGTTCCTACGCCTTCTCCCATTTCCCACAACAGACACGCCATTTTGATGTCCAGAGTAAACGGGTTCCCCTTAATCAACATCAGGAACATCGAAAACCCTACTTCTCTGTTAAACAAAATCATCAACCTAGGAATTAGACTAGTCCAACTAGGCCTTGTGCACTCTGACTTCAACCAATTCAACTTGATGGTCACTGAAGAAGGAGAGGTTATTGTTATTGACTTTCCCCAAATGGTGAGTGTCAACCACCCCCATGCTGAAGAGTTTTGGATCAGGGACTTGGAGTGCTTGAACAAGTTCTTCCTGAACAGGTTCGAAGTTGAATGTTCAGAATTTCCTGAGTTCAAAGAAATAGAAGTCTTCAAACAACTGGACGAAGAAGTCCAGGCTACTGGGTACATGAGAGCCCAACTCACACAAAAAGAAATCCAGGACTTAGAGGAACTGAACCAAGTTAATCGGAGCAGTGACTCCCAGGATGAAGGAGAGCCAAGTGAAGACAACTTAGAAGAAACAGAGGAACTCCAAGAACTTCAGGAATCTCAGGAACTCCAAGGAGAAGAATCTCCAGAAGTCAGCACAGACCACCTCAAAAAAAGAGTCAACAAACAACTCCAGAACAAAAACAAACCCAAACCCAAACACAAAAACAGAAACAAAAACAAAATAAGCACTAAGCACCTTTATTAAATATTTAAGATGTCCACGGTTTGTGTCCAGTTAGGCCAATGTGGTAACCAGTTGGGGTACTCCTTTTTCAATTCTTTGTACCAAGAAACTACCAGGAACGGACCTGGGTTCGGCAATGCAGTGTTTAACTCGTTTTTCGAAGACAATGGCGGGAAACCTCAAGCACGGGCTGTACTAATTGACATGGAACCCAAAGTTGTAAATGCTTGTCTCAACAAAGAAAAAAACTGGAAGTTCAACGAAAGAAGTGTTTTCTGCCAGCAAGAGGGCTCCGGCAACAACTGGGCTTTTGGGTACAATGTCCACGGGTCTAAGTACAGAGACGTAATTTTAGACAAAGTCAGGAAAGAAGGCGAAAAGTGCGATATCTTGCGCAGCATGATGTTACTTTTGAGTTTAGCTGGAGGAACTGGTTCTGGAGTAGGTGCTTCAGTAGCTGAGTCCATAAGTGAAGAACTCCAAGTTCCTCTTTTAGGAGCAGTAGTTTGGCCCTACTCCTTCGGAGAAGTCATTTTGCAAAACTACAATACTGCCCTAACCTTAGCCCACCTCATTGAAGCAACTGACGGGTTAATCATTTTCCAAAACGACTGGCTCCACTACACAGCTGTAAACTGCCTTTCAGTCAACTCTCCAGACTTCACTCACATGAACGGAGTAGGTGCTTCTGCCCTTTCAAGCATCTTTGCTCCAGTATTTCCCTCTGGAGTGTCAAGCAGTTCCTCCCAGTATGCTCAAAACCCTCTCCAAAAGGTGCTGTCCAACTTGTGCAGTTTGCCAGGTTACCCCTTTTTAAACGTAGTTACTGAACCCATTGAGTCTGCTTCAAGTAGAGAGTTTAGCAACGACTCTTGGGCTACCTTAGTTAAAAGGTGCGCCCAAATGCAAGTTTCTAACACACAAGCCCCAAACATCAACTGGAGTGTCCACTCAGACAGTCCTAGCAGAAACAAAACAGTTTCAAGCGTAGCTGTGTTAAGAGGTAGAGAATGTGCTTCGGCTGATACTTCCCAACTCAAATTCCAGGAAAACTTTCACTGCTTTAAGTATGCTGAGTTTAGGTCAGAGTTGGAGTTTGCAAAGTATGAACGCAAGTGCACTCTGATTTCTAATTCCCAGGCAATCCTGCACCCACTGGACACTTTAGTGGACAAAACCTTTGAAATGTCCAAAACTGGGGCTTACTTGCACCACTATAACAAATTCGGAATAGAAAACAACCACTTGCTGGAGTTTGCGTTTCCCAGCTTGGAACAAGTGATTTTTAACTATAAGAACATTTAATAAATGGAATACAACTTCTCGGAAAGCGACGAAGTAGTGGACTTAGAAAAGGTTTCCAAAATAAACGAAATTGGGAAGAAGTGGAGTAATCTCAACTGTGACTTAATGACAGACCCCAAAGAACGCCAAAAGTGCGAAAGAATAAGGGAAATCACAATTTCTTACGGACAAGATGTTATGAAAATCCAAGAAAAGTCTGACTCTTGCCAAGCCATTTTGGAAGAAGGTCCACTTTACAAGTCACGTCTTGCTTCTTACAGAGACTGCACAGAGCAAACTGAAAAGTCCCTCATGCGTTTAGTAAACAAATACTACAACCACTTCGTTCAGGCAGATAACTCTTAACAAATAATAAGAACACATATTATAAAATATGACTGCCAATAAAAAAGAGAGGATCGGGCACTTCCACGAAGCCAACAACTACCAAAAAGACAACGAATACATCCACTCTGGCTACCGCTTGCACTTCTCCTCTAAAAAGAAAATTCTAAGGTCTCTCTTCATGCTCCATAACGANTCTGTGAACGTATGGTCCCATTTGCTTGGAGTGGCTGTGTTTTTGGTTTTCCTGTGTTACTGCCTAGCTTGGCTTGGAGTCCCGCAAGCTCTGAACCTCCACACTCCCGAAGTCATTTCCAGCACCTTAGACAGGTTCTCAGGAAGCTACAACTCACTCGGAAATTCTAGTGAGGGGCTCTGGAATACTGCTGTTAACTATGAGCATATTCTTGAAGAAAAATTGTCAGACATGCTTGTTCAAGCTCAGGTTTACGAAAAAAACATTGAAAAACTCATAGTTGAGGTTTACAAAGAAGCTTGGAAGTATGGACTAGGAATAGAGGAGGCATTGCTGAGGACTTACGGAAACCTAGGCAACCAAACCTCAGGAAAGTGGGAGTACGTAAAGGCTTTGGTTGAAAGCAAACTCCAAGGAAAACTCGACTGGCTAGACATCTACAACCCGTACATTAACGAAAACCTCCCCAAACAGAACGTGGAAGTCTGGCCAGTTTTAGTATTTTTAGTTTCAGCTATGTTCTGCATGGGGTGCTCGTCAATGTTCCATCTTTTCTGTGACCATTCCCACGACACCTTCAAGGTCTTTGCAAGACTTGACTACGGAGGAATTGCAATCCTCATTTGTGGGTCATTCTTCCCTGCAATCTATTACCCCTTTTACTGCAAGAGCGAATACATCATTCTGTACCTGGGGGGAATTTCAGTCTCTTCCTTGGTAGTATTCTGTGTTTCTTTGAGTTCTTTCTTCCAAAGACCAGAGTTCAGGTGGTTCAGAGGAACTATATTTTTAGTTTTAGGACTCTTGGGCAGCATTCCCTGTCTGCACTTCTCCATGTTGCCTGATATCGGTAACTTCAGTTCATCCATGTTCTACTATTTGATGATGGCTTTCACCTACATTTTTGGAGTGTTCATCTACATTCTGCGTTTCCCAGAAAGGTTCTACCCTGGAAAATTCGATTACTTCGGGAACTCGCACAACCTGTGGCACATGTTTGTGCTTTTAGCAGCTATTTGGCATTACTTAGGAGCACTTGACAGTTACCACTTAAGAGAAATCATGCCTTGCCCAGCTAACTAATAAGTTCATAAAACTAAGTCTTTACTATAATAAATGTCAAGTGAACCCTTACTAGAAGGCTACGAGCAAAACCAAAAGGTTGCCGGAGAGAACATCCCCAACGAAAGTGTAGCTGACGTGCACAGACACCTGCGTAGAAACAGAAAAGGAGCTAAGAAGTTCCTCTCAATGCAGCCTACTGAACCTGAATTATCAGCTAGAAAACTAGCGGAGCCTGGTGCTTTCAGAAGGTACCACTTGAACAGAATTGCTTCCAGAAAGGGAATCAGTCACGATATGAGACCCGTAGGGTGGCGCATACCTTTACTAACCCAAATAGAAAACACTGCTTTGTTCGGGTTGACGCATTACGCAGGCGAAGACATTGAAGGAGTGACTCTCAAAGAAGGAAGTTCAACTGTAGTTACTTACTTCAGCTTGCTAAAATCGATGGTCAACACAAGTATTTTGTTCGTTCCGAGGGGGTTCATGCTTGGAGGACTGGCTTTTTCAATCATTATTTTCGTCATCATTGCTAGCATCTGCACAACCTGTATGCTTTGGCTCGCTAAAAGCAGAAATAAGTTAGGTGGGTCTTACGGGGAACTAGCAGGTGCAGCCTTAGGTCCAGCTGGCTACTACATAGTTGAAACTGCCATACTGTTAACCCAAATGGGGTTTTCGATAGTCGGGATAGTTTTTTTCAACAACAACTTTCTCAAAATTTCTAGTTACTTAGGATACGAGTTTTCTTTAGTTGTTCCTTGCGTCGTCCAACTTTGCATTTGTGTGCCAATGTCTCTTTTGAGGAAGATCAGCGACCACGCCTTTGCGCACATAATAGCTGACGTTATAATTCTGGCTAACTTGATCTACATCTGCACCACCGACATAACTATCATTTCTGAAGCCGGGTTGGGTCCAAACATCGAAATGATCAACTACGAGACCTGTTTGCTCATGTTCGGCATGTCGGTGTACTCGTTTGAAGGCATTGGACTTGTAATTCCGATTCAATCGGCAATGAAGGATGAAACCAAGTTCCCTAAAGTTCTTTTGCTACTCATGATTACTGTAACTACATTCGTAGCTGCGTTCTCTACACTCTGTTACTTAACTTTTGGCTCCAACACAGCACAGATCATCACTATGAACATGGAAAAAGGACCAGCTGACACTGGCTTAATTTCAGTTTACCTAGTAGCTGTTCTGTTCACTTTCCCTTTGATGATATTCCCTACTCTCCAGATCCTCGAAGGGTGGCTTTACGACAAGATTCCTGAATTCATGCATGATGTCAACAGAGTCTTCGTAGTTATATTCTGCATTGCCTGCGCTTTCTTTCTCAATGAAAAAGCTGATAAGTACATTTCCATACTTGGTGCCTTGCTTTGTTCTCCTTTATCCTATATTCTTCCATCCATCATCCATTTAAGAATCAACAAACCCCCATTCTTCGAAAGAGTCCTTGCCTTCATCTTCATAGTCGTTGGAATCATTGCAGGCATTACCACTTTCGTCTTAGCCATCATGAACTGGAATGAATAACTTAACAATTCATTTATTATCTTAATCTTGTCCTATTTGTCTAAGGATTATTTTTCGCCTAAATTTTCATTTTAAAATTAGAGATCAATGCCCGGACCCCTATACTCGTACGCATAGCGGTAATGTGACGCGAGGTGAAGGCTCAAGAGCTGTGAGGCAATCCATGTGACATCGGCGAAAGTCAAGAGACGAGTAACCTAATAATAATAATAATAAAATTAGAGATCAATAGCCCAGTCCTGTGGACTTCGCAAGATCCCGGTTCACCTAGCAAAAAGCCCAAGCTTGATGAGTTCTCTAATGAAGCCATTAGCACTGGGTGTGTACTAATTTGCTTCATTCACGAATTCGCTCACATTCTAGCTAGGGCTGACTTATCTCAAGGTTTAGAGTTCGTGCAGTTAATCAATTTCCCTGAGAAGTACGTTATGAACACAGAGAATGGGTTTTA
>PR_CR_10_Liq_1_inCRDRAFT_1000063_pt1 | contig 52222 bp, 35 predicted proteins | sample PRCRCaboRojoPR_3_FD_10241 | JGI IMG/M metagenome (IMG submission 10241) | reverse complement strand
ACTTCGGAGTGGAAGGAGGCTTCATAGAATTGCCTATTGACTCTTGCAATTCTCATGACCTCCTCAGAACTCAGAAACTTAAACACCTCGAGAATGGGTCTCAGGTTACCCATATCTCTAAAGGTGAAGAGTTTCTTTGTTTCCCTCCAAAGTCTGACAGTCTTATCAGCACTTCCGCTAACAATCAGCCTAGGTTCCATTTATCAGGCAGTACCAGAAAAGGTCTGAAGACAAAAACTTTAAGGAAGCTAGAATAAGTTCTTACAAAATTTAGCGAGAACAAAACCAACTAACAACAAGACAAAAACTAGGTAGAGAAATCAGGAACTACGTCAAAATCATCATCAAGACCAAGAAAACCCCACAAGAAGAAATAGAACAATAAACGAAAAGACGACACCCTCGACTCAAGAAGAAACACGAAAAAGAAAAAGAACAGAAGACCAGAAACCAACCAAAAAACACAAGAAAAACCCAGTAGAGGCGTGAGCGGCTTGAACTAGCTCAGATAAATAAATAAATAAATTTCTTAAAAAGGTTAAACTTGAAGTAGTTTATTGGATTCAGCTACTTTTGCTTTGGTTACTTGGAACTAGAGTTGTCAAAGAGTTGTGTAGCTATTGGTTTATGAGTTAGCATTCTAGGGTTAGAATTTAGACATTAGACGTAGGTAATTAAGTATCAGACATACAAGCAATCAAGCATCTGACAGTACAATGCTTAACACACTAGAACTTGATTAGTTAGCAAGTAAAGGACTTAATAATCGATGTAGAGTTAATGAAGACTAAGTAAATGAGAAAAATAGAACTAGAAAGCCAACTAGAGTTTAGGGAGTCTGAACTCCAGGAACTGAACCAGAAATACTCGAAGTTGCTTAAGGACTTCAACTACAACTTGAAATTGATAGACTCGCGGGACTCGGAACTGAATGAACTTGAGGACAAACACCAAGAGTTACTTCAGAACTGCAAAAGCCAAAAAAAGGACATAAGCAGACTGAGAACACTCCTTTCAGAAGCTCAGGAAAAGTCGCAAAAAGACTGTTGCAGAATTAAGGACCTTGAATCCCAAGTAAAAGAAATCAAAACTCACTACCAACACAAACTAGAAACAATCTCTAGAAACCAGAAATACCTCCATCAAGACCAATCCCAACTCTTGAGAGAGCAGAAACTCTATTGCAACAGCCTGCTTGGGCAAGTACTTAAAAAGGTGCACCACTTAAAACTAGACTGGAACCGGGGAAACTTTACTTCTCAAGTTAGTCAACTTCGGTCTTACTGTTTCAGAGAAGTCCAAAAACTCAGCAGTGAATTTACACAAACTATAAACCAACTCAAAGCTAACCACTCCCGCCAAGTAGCCGACTTAAGGTCTTCCTTTGAATCTAAAATTACGCTTTTGAACGAAGAAATAAACCAAAGAGATAAACTGCAACAAGAACTCCTACAAAAGAACCAAAGCCTTAGTGAAAAGCTTACTTGTTCTAACTTAGGTGAGTCTGAAAAGGCACTCCAGTTAGAAAATGACCTTTTAAAAAAAGAAATCCAGAAACTCAGAAGTAACTACGATGACGAACTGAAGTTTGTAAAAGAAGAAACAGAAATTCAGAAAGAACGACTAAAAACAGCCCACCAAAACCAAGTTGACCGACTCAAGTCCAGACTCAAAGAATCCGAAGAAGACCTAGAAAAAGCCTACAAACAACTCAAACTTCAAAGGGAAAAACTCTCCCAAGAGCCAGTGATAATTCAACAAGGCCCTAGCAAAGACCAAGTATCGAAACTAGAGTCTGAAATTCACGAACTTAAAAACAAACTTTGGGAAAAGGAAGACGCTTTAGGGTCTTTACAAGTAGAGCACCAACAACTCAAACTTGAAAAAGAACAAAACCTTAGAAGAGAACAGAATTCACAAAAACTCTTTTCGGAAGACCTGGGGTTTGCAAGTCCAGTGAGGTCCTACCTCTCGAATTCTTTAGAAAAAGAAAACCAAGAACTCAAGGACATAATCTCCCAAATGAGACAAGACATGGAAGAAATTGCTAAAGAACCCCCTGAACTGCAAAGTCTCAGACAAGAAAACGCCCAACTCCAGGAAAAGTAACTTTTACTTAGTTGCAAAAAGTTGAAAAATGAAGTTTCCAGAGTAGCAAGTGAGCGAGACCAACTCCTAGAAATCAGTGCAGAACTCAAAGCCAAACTCAGACAAGAACAACCAGACACAGAGTACACTGAACACATTTCAAAACTCCAAAATGACATTGAAGAACTCAAATCCCAACTCAGGCCCCTTTCTCCACCTCCTTACCGTCCTAGAGTAGTGACTCACCCCAAACCCAAAAAACGATCAAAAACTCCCAAAAAGTCGCAACTTAAACTAGAACCTCAGTTGAATCCTGAAGAAGTTCCATTAGAGCAAAAAAAGAGAGCTGTCACTAACTCCCAAAGAGAAACTGAGTCCCAAAAAGAAACGAAAGAGAAAATCAAACAGTCCAACCTTAAAAAGACCCAAGCCAAACCCGTCGTGAGAAATTATAATGTTAAAGACTAGATTTTTTGAGGAAGCATTTTGCTGCAGGCGTAGCAAGTCATTGCATAAGCACTGTTAAGAGAACTGCAGTTGGGACAGGACCTAGAGTCAGGTCTTGGAGGAAGGTTAGGCGTGTGGGGACGTGACCTAGGAGAATACTCTGGGTGAATTCCGGGGTTTCTGGATTTTGGTGTCATGTTGTAGCTAGGTTTGCTTGACCTCTGTCTGGACTTTATCTCGTAAAATTTGTCCCAGTTGATCTGTCTGCACGCAGAGCACTCGTACTTGTCGGGCTGTTCTTGGTGGGCGCACTTAGGACAAGTCCAAGAGTCAGTGGGGGTTTTTATGTTGGTTTCTTTGCTTGAGAATTCGTATTTAGAGTCGTAAGGGTCTCTGGGAGGAGGTCTGCTGTTGAAAGAGTAGGTGCGGTTCTGAGGATCTGGAAAATCTTGTTTAGGCACTTCACGCGGGCTTTCCAAACCTTTGTTGAATATGTACCTAGGCATTGGTTCCTTTTCAAAAGACTCAGGGTTCTTGGGTTCTTTTGGAGTGCTTCTTCCATAGCCTATTTCTTTGTGAGAATTGTTCCTTGGGAGAGTTTTTCTGTTTTCTTCAAAGTTGTCAAAAGAAAATTGTCTAGGTTCTTTTCTGGGTTGGGAGCTTTCTCTGCTGAGGACTTTATAACTTGGTTTATAAGTTCCTTCTTGGGGAGTGCTGGGAATGTAGAGTCTTTCCCTGGAGTTGTTAAATTCTTGGGGCCTTTCATAGCTTGTCTCTTGAGGAGTATTGGAAATATGGAGTCTTTCTCTGGAGTTTCTAAGTTCTTGCTTTTCATAGCTTTTTTCGTTGGGAATGTAAAGTCTTTCTCTAGACCTAATAAGTTCTTGGGGCCTTTCGTGACTTGGTTCCTGGAAAGTGTTAGGAGTGTGAAGTCTTTCTCTGGAGTTTCTAAGTTCTTGCTTTTCATAGCTTCTTTCGTTGGGAGTGTAAAGTCTTTCTCTAGACTTAGTGAGTTCTTGTCTTTCGTAACTTGGTTCCTGGAAAGTGCTGGGCTGATAACTAAAGTCTCGAAGATAAGGTCTGCTTTGGTAACTTGGAGTTGATACTCTCTGGAAAGGTTCTTGACGGGCACTGGACTTTTCAAACTCCTGAAAGTAAGGACTGGGCCTTGAACTCTCTTTAGGCTTCTCTGGATGAAGACTTGGTCTGAACTCGTGATTTTGAGGAGTACTAGGCTTCTGGATGGCTTCTTGAGGTTTGTAACTTTGATAAGGACTTGGTTCGGTTTGGAGGTAACTGCTAGGTCTTTCTCTAGAACTTTGGCGTTCGTGAAGTCTGTAGTTTTCTGGTTTGTAAGGTTCTGAGGTCCTCCAGCTAGTAAATGGTTCATGAGTTCTTCTGAAGTCCACCTCATAATTTCTGGAGTTTCTGCTTTCAGAAGAGTCGTCTGTTTTGAGTTCCTTGATGACTTGAGTGTCTAGTTTCTTTACAGGGGTGGAGTTAGTTTCTCCGAAAGTGTCTTTCCTGTGGAATTGCTGGGGTTTTTCAACTCTGGGCAGTTTGAGTTTGACAAATTCGTCCTGGAGCTGAGCTAGATTCAGTAACTTTTGGTACTCCATACTGGAAACGAAGTGAGGTGAGGTTGAGTAAGGTTCATTGTTGTAACACAAAACTACAGGAGCAAGTCCTTTAGCCAAGCACTCCCAACAAACTTCTATCCAAGTTAACTCTCGGCCCTCGCACTCCCACTTTTCTTTTTGTTTCGAAAAGGTGTAATGTAAGTACCCAACTCTGCCCACGAAGCTTTTGAGGGTGTAGTTTCCTTTGTGGAAGAAAGAGTCAGGCACTTTTTTGAGCAGTTTAAGAATAGTTTCGAGTTTGGGCTCTTCGTCCCAGCTGACTTGCACAAACACAGTTTCTTTCAAGTGTGTTTGTCTCAAAAACTTTGCTAGGTCAAGTGAGTCTCCGTAAGTGTCGAAGTTCTCCTGCAGTTCTGAAAGCCTAACGAGGGGCTCTCCGAAACTCAGTGGCAACTGGGGTTCAGAAAACTGGTTACACAAAAAGTCAAGGAACTGTTCACAAAGGACTGACTGGGTTTTGAATTCGCTGGGAAATAAACTAGAGCAGTGGTCTAAGGCGTTGTTGCGGAAGGCTTCTAGTACAGACTTAAGTTTTGGATGTAGAATCTGAGGTTCTGTTGAGTCCAAGCCTTGAACTATACTAGGAACTGATAAAAGAGACGTTAGTGCTGAACTCAAGGCGGAGTGCTCTAGTTTTTCTGTAGTTTTGCCGCTGAACCTGTAAGGCATACTCATTTTTAAGTTTAAAGGACTACTTAGAAAAGTCTTTGCAATATGAAAAAAAATAATGTGCTGCAGCAACAGTCTACAGCCAAGTGGTTGAAAAGTAGACACAAACGCACAAGTTCGATTGACTACGTGCATTCCTCTCAAAACTTAGACTCCAAAAGGAAAGTAACTAAAGTATTTTGTGGTTACTCAAGCAACCAAGTGCTCAGTATGGGCCAACTCCGGAAACTGTTTCTGGCCGGGGGTGTGAAGCTTTCTAAAACTGAAATTCTTTCACTTCTGAACCAAACTCACCAAAAGACTCCACTTACTCTTGAGGAGTTTGCTGAGTTCATTTTTAACGACTATGCAAATAAGGGTAAAGTTTACTTAGTTTTTCGAGAAACTGTTTTGATTCGTAACTGTCCTGGACAACTTGTGCCTCTGAACTTGCCGCAGTTGCTGGACAAAATATGCATTTCCTCAGAAAAGAAACAGCTGATGAATTACTTCAAGGCTGACAACAGTGCTGAGTTCAACATAAAGTCCTTGAAAGGACTCATGGAACTGAATTACTCCAAAAACTACTTACCCAAAATGGTGAAAAAAACCCAACCTAGGTACAAAAACTTGTACTCAGAAGACCTTCGCAGTAGAATTAAAGAGCAACTAACTTCTGAAGAACTGCAAGAATTAAATCTTAAAAGCAACTACTCTCCTCATATCAGAAACAACTCTGTTTTATAATTAACATGGAAAAAAAAAGACCTGATGAACTAGAAAACCTAAACATCTCTTCTCATGAGCCCTTGGAACAAGCCGAAAGAACTACTTGTCCTAAGTGCAACAGAAAACGTAAGTACCTTTGTTACGACTGCGAGCTTGGTTTAGTTGAAGATATACCTCAAGTTGAGTTGCCTGTTAAAGTCCAAATACTCAAGTGCAAAAAAGAACCCCGCAGCAAAAGTTCTGCAGTTCCAGGAGCAGTTTTGAGTCCCAATGTTGAAGTTATAGACTGCCTTCCTTCTTCAGTGCCTGAGTTCAGTCCAGGAACTGTTTTGGTCTATCCTGGAGAGTCAGCCACTCCTATTTGGGAAATGTCAAAAGAAGCCTTGAGTTCTATTAAGTCAGCAGTTTTTATAGACTCAACTTGGCGCCAAACCTTTGCAATGCTCAACAGTGGTTCTTTGGACAAATTGCCAATGGTCAAGCTGGTGTCTCACAAAACTTTGTTTTGGAGGTATCAAGACAAAGGCAAAGAGTCGCTGGCAACTATTGAAGCTGTTTACCACTTCCTGGTTGACTACCACAATGCTATGCACCAGCAAGGCCTTTTTGAGCCTTACCAAGGGACTTACGACGACTTATTGTGGCTTTACACTTTTAACTACCAACTTATTCAGAAAGAGTACACAGAAAGAAGACACAAAGGCAAAAGGTTCAGACACATGCCAGACTACATCAAAAGACCTAACTAGTTTCTTTACGGTTATAGTTCCTGATAAACCGCCTAACGTAACGCCACTTGATTTCACGCTCGAACATTTGGGGGTTTTCAAGCATGTAAGCCATTTTGAGAATAGCCCTTTCGTGTTCTAACTTGTCCATTCCAATCTTAAGTTCTGATCCGTACTGGGGCAAGAAACTAGGATCAGTCCTTTTGTTGGCAAAGTAAGAGTAAATGCTGAGGGTTATGGGTGTGTCGGGGTTTCCTTCTTTGATGTATTTCTGGGGAAGGTGCATGTACTTGTCTGGGTAGCCAAACATGTACCTCACTATAAACTGAGCTGGCATAAAAGTCCACCTGATGACTGGTAGTTCTTTGAGCTTTCCGTAAGACTCCCAAGTAAAGAGTCCGTTTGATCCTGGGTCTATGAAAGCTACCCCTTCTTTGCCTGGGTCAGCCCTTTTCCCGTAATTGCCTCCGTACAAGTCAGGGTCCCAGTTAGCGCATTCTTTGTAGTCATTGTAGTTGCTATCTGCTTGTCTGTTTTTGTTAACAGCCATGTCTGCCATGTGCAGTCCTTCAGATACTCTCCACCACTTATACTCCAGTTTTTCTTTCCAGGTCATTTGTGACTTTATTTGGTTTGTTAAGTTTTCGAAGAACTTAAGCATCACTTTGTTGGGAACTATTAAGTAAGACCAGTGCTTTTCTGAGTAAAGAAGTCCAACATTGGTCATTGCTTTGATTATAGACTGCTTTTTGATTTCTTCGCCCCAAGCAGACAAAGTCATTATTTGCCCTTCAGCCTTAAGCATGTTTTCTAAGGCATCCAGTATGGCAAAGTCCAGAGTTCCGTTCTCCAAGAGATGGGAAACTTCTTCTCTTAAGTAAAGCGAGTGGTACTTTTCTAGGAATCGGTTGTACTCTTCCTTCCACTGGGGACCTTCACACTTCAGATGTTCAACGAAGTCAGGGTTAGCCTCTTGGGAGTTAAGTAGTCCTTCAGTGAAGATCCTAATGTGGTGAGGACTAAGTCCTATGTGCTTTGCAATAAGTTGGGTGTGTTCAGTGTTGTAGATGTGGCCTAGTAAGTTGTCTAGTTCTCCAGGGGTTTCTAGTCCCTTCCACTCTAAAGTGGGGAAGGCGTCTTCGTAGACTCCCAAGTCGTCGTAAATTTCTGTGTTGAAAAAGTTGTTTTCGTTGGACTCGATAATCATTGGAACATGGTTCCTCCAGCCTTCGTCATTCTACTTGGAACTTACATAGAAACGGACACAAATGTGCTCTATCCAGCTAAATGCTCTGTCTTCGCAAGTTTCCAAGTTAAGGAGCTTTTGGGCTGCTTCAAGCACTACACACACGTGAGGAAAGTCCTCTCCTTCACTGAGTTGGTGGTAGCCACCTATGAGGTTAAGGACGTCAAACAAGTAAGCAGAAACTCTAAGTCCTGTTCTGTATAAAGAGTTAGTGTAGGCAGGAGGGGCTTCGGAGTGTTCTTCCAAGACCAGAAGTTCCTTTATGAGTTGTAGAGTGCCCTCTACTCCGCCTGCAGCTTCTGCTACTTTGTCCCAGTTGTCCAGCAACCAGGTATCTCTAAACTTTCTTTGGTGGCCCAAGAGGAGTCTCAGGTCTCCTTGCTTTTTTTCGAGGAGTTCTCTTAGTTTGAGTTCTAAGTAAAGTTTGTCCCTGTTGAAAAGAAGAGCGTCCAAGCACATTTGAGGAGTTAGGAGTTTCTGGTCTTTGAAAGTTTCGGAACTTCTTTTTGCCAAGTAGGCAATAGTTGTGTTTTCAAATATTTCTAGAAAGTTGTCGAAGTTAAGGCAGTTCCACCGGTTCAAGTCAATATCTATGAGGATTGGGGGGATTTCAGTGCCTGCATTTTCAAACTTCTGAAGGTTGTACCTTAGAAACCAAGACTTTCCTGAGTTGTGGGGACCTGTAATAAACATTAAGTTGTTGATGTTTCTGTTGGTGCTTTGCTGGGATCTGAAGCTAAACATGAACTTAGTGAGTTCTCTGTTGAACCTAGCATTTAAGTAAAGAGGCCAAAAGAACTCATCCCTGCCTTGATACCCCTCAGACCCGTCTTGGCGCATCCACCCAACGTAAAACATACTTTCAAGTACACTTTTGCTTTTAACGAACTTGTCGAAGTCCCACTTAGCTTTGAGTTCTTTCCAGCGGAACCTGTCTAGGTAAGGGTGGTTAGGAGGTCTTAGTTTAGCTAATTGTTTTTTCCAAGCATTTTTCATATTTATGGAGTTCAATAAAGACTTACTGAAACTATCCACTAGACTGCCATTAGTGCAGGGACTCCTCAGAAAGATCCTCAAAAAAGTTAGTACTCAAAAGGACCCTGTTGTGAAGCACTTTGTCCACCGAACTGCTGTGTATAACTTCAAAAAGTAAACTTTAAAAAGACAAAAGCACCTTAGGGAACTTCCGAAGATCCATGAGTTCATTAAATCCCAGGAAAGTTTCCTCCACACAATAGAAGAAGCTAGAGAAGGCAACTTAAAAAGTCAAAAGTTCTTGGTAGACCTGAGTTACGGGCAAGTTGTGTTTACTCCTAGACACGACCACTTCATCCAAGCCAAGTACACAGAAAAACTGCCTTTTGGCAAAAAGTCTATTTCTCCTTTGCCTGTTGTGGAGGGCTTTCATGTAGTGGGTGCTGCTCCTTTGCCTCAGGAATATTTGCAACACATAAAGTCTTTTCTCAAGAGCCACCCTGAGTTGCGTTCTGTGTACTCCCACCTTTTAGACTTAGCTTTTGATAACTATGATAATTCAAACGGTTAATGGACGAAAAGGTTGCAGAGCCCAGACAGCCCATTCATAAACTTCTTCCAAAGGACAACTCAGAGCTGAGCAAACTCAACGAAAAGTTTGACATGTTCAGACAAATCAACTCAAGAGTGCCCAGAGATGCTGCCAAGTTTGGGTACCTTGAGCACCTTGTCAGAGTTTCAACTCCTCTAAAAGAGTGTGAAGAGCGTTTGGGAAGAATGCGCAAAGAACTCTTTGTTAAGTACTCCCCGCTAGTAAACTCCAAAACTACAGAATTCCAAGAACTAATTCACAGCCTCCACGACAAGGTTACTAAGCAAGACTTAAACATGCTTCGTGAAGAAGTCAAGCAAATAATCTACAAATGGGATGGGAATTTGCTTTCACAGGAAGAAGTGACTCCTGAACATGGATTTAACTGGCCAGTTGTGTACATACTTAGTATCAAAGGCAGCAACTACGTTCTTTACACACCCAACATGACTTATGTTGACGGGTATGACCCCTTTACTGCTGAAACTAAGTACCCACTTATTCCTGAAGGAATGATTAACATTCTTAAAAAAGGATTTTACACCAAAAGCCGGTCTGTGAATATACAAACGGACCAAAAGCCCAAGAAAAAAAAATCCATATCTAGAAAGCCTTCTAAAGAAGTTTTTGCAAAGCCCCTAAACCCCTCCAAAGCAACTACTCCACAGTACTTTACAAAGCCTGTCGAAAGCCAGTTCCAAGAAGTAAAAGTGGAACCTTTAGAGCAGGCAGAAGAAACTGAGCAAGTGGAGTACTCAAAAAACCCCCTAATAGAGGAGTCAGAAGAACAGCCAGTAGAGGAGTCAGAAGACTCAGGGTCCTCCTCAGAAGAGTGGGAAGAAAGGCCTAGATTTATCACTCGCACTACTCTTGACGGAGTCCGTCCTTGGGAAGTCTTTGAAAAAAAGGCCGCTGAGAAGCAGAGAGCTAGAGACCAATGCGTAGACTGCGAAATTATGTAATAAATGGCTTGCTTTAAAGTAACATTGCGAAGTAAGTTAGACAGGATGCTGGAAGCTGCCCTGGACGAGTTAAGACAGTCCGGAAAAGTAACAGTAGTAGGTGAGGGCCTTGCAGCTTCAAAAGCTGTTTCTCTTGCAGAAGTAGTCAAGTCTAAGTGGCCTGGCCTTTCACAAACCAACAAAACCTACCTCCAAAGCCAGTCTTCGGTGCTAGAAATAGACCTGGAGTTAGTAACCTAATAAGCACTACAAAATGGAATTAACACCAAACAGAAGACTTGAAAAAATAATAATACTAGCCAGACACGGAGCTAGAGCCCCCAAAAAACTGCCTCCTAGCATAGACAACCACAGGTACCTTTGGGACGAAAGGTTAGGCGAACTCACTCGCTACGGAGAAGAACAAATGAAAGAATTGGGAAGGTTCATAAGGCAACAGTACTCCCACCAACTAGGGTTGGATATTTCACTTAACTCACTACGCGAAGAAGTGCACATGATCTCTACTGAGTCACAAAGAACCATTGAAAGTGCTTGGCACTTTTTGCAGGGACTACTTGGACAAGAACTGGACATGGAGACTTTTATGGAGCAACTTACAGTGATTCCTCGAAGCGAAGACGTTTGGTTCAAAAAGCACAAACAAGAGACTGTGCGTCAAATGATCCATGAGAGCAGAAAGAACCCTGAGTGGAGTGCTAAGGAAGAAGAAACTGCAGAACTTAGGAAACACTTGACAGAAGTGACTGGGTGGAATGTTTCGCTTTCAAGCATGAACTCCTTGTGCTCTTTAGTTAAGTGTTACTTGCAAAACCACAAAGACATGCCTTTGCCTTTGTCCCCAGAAGTTTTGGAGCAAGTTTACGAAGTAGGGGAGTGGGTAATTAGGCACAAGTTCCAGGACCAAGTAGTTCGCAACCACATTGTGGAAGACATGGCCCACCTTTTGCTAAGGTGCATCCACCCCTCTGAAAGCGAGTCTGTTAAGGTCAGGTACGTTGCTGCTCACGACACTACACTTATGACTTTGCTTTCGATTTTCGAAAAGAACTGCTTGATAGACGTGAACTTGCCTAACTTTGGTTCTTACTTGGTGTTTGAAGTATGGGAAAGCGACACCCCTGTACAGAACTCAACAGACACAGAACCTCCATACCGCTACGTGAGGATTTTGTATGACAACGAAAAACTCAGACTCAACACTGGCAAAAGCAAAACTTCAGTAGGAACTCTCGAAGACATACTGTTCAGAATAGAAACTTCACAAGAAGCTTACTAATTACCTAAGCTATAAATTTATCGTAATACTTTTTCTTGAGAGCTTCAAAGGCTACAAACATAGCAATGTTCCAAGAACCTATTCTGATAACGTTGGCAAAGAATCCGGAGTAAAAGGCCCCAAAGCCCTCGTTCTTCAGTGTTTTCAAAAAACAGTCTGCAATGTTTTTATAAGCTTCTCCTGTGCCTTTCTTAGCGTTCATAATGCGCGTCTTCATCATGTCGACTGGGTTGCCCACCACCACAGCTACAAACCCGGCCATGAACCCACAGAAAAAGTGACAGGGGAGCCTGTCTTCCATAAGGTTGTACTCTAGAATCCACTGCTTTATTTGGAAGTAGGCACTTAACTCTGCTGCATTAATCACTGAATTTCTGATCACGTTGGGCAAGCAGCCCACCCAAAACCCTTTTAAAGTCTCTTCTTTCAAAATAGTTGAGTAAGCATTCAAGGCACCTGAGTAACGAGGAGCTGCTCCTGGGTTGCGCATGTCTCCTTGAATACGGATCTTTACCACTTCAGTTGGATTGGCTATTGAAATAGCAACTCCACCAGAAAGCAGTCCCAACTGGATCTTTTGCAACAAAGTGGGACTTGAGTTGCCCTCGCCAATTACCCACTTTGACATTTCAGTGTACAGTGCCAAACGCAGCGAGCAGTAGACAAGTTGTCTGTGGATTCCAGGGGTCCATCCTTTCCAGAGAGAAGCCACTCCTTCTTCTTTTGCCATTTTGAGTCCACAATCAAGCATCCCTTTGTAATGGGTTCCACTTGTCATTAATCTTACCTTCACTGTATCAAAGGGAAGGGTCAAGGTTTCTGCTACGCTTCCCCCGAGTCCTGCGCAAACCATTGTGGGCACAAAAGGAATTTTAGTGTCTTGGCCAACCATTTATACAAGCAGAATTCTGTTGTAAAGAATCCTATGGGAATACTAGAGTTTTAGTTAATATCATAATAATACTGATATAATTTTGAAAAAATCAAGTATTTATAAATGGAGTTACCCACAATCGATACCACTAGTGTTAAGGGCTCGGGCAAGCGCAAAGTTAGTTTCAAGGGAAGCCAATGCTCCAGGAAGGACTTTCCTAGCAACGAAACAAAGGAGTTTTGCTTCTTAAAAGTTATCTTGAAGGTGATTACTTCCGAGCTAAAAAGACCCACAGGAATGGTGGTGCTTTCTTTGTTAGCATCTAAGGTAACCTTGGGGAATGGAAGTCTAGGGGTTGGAATTCCCTTAGGCTTGGGTTTACTCGTTGCGCTCCTTAAAAACAGTTTGGAGTGGTACATAAGGCATACCAAACGAAAAAAGATCAATAATGAGGTGTACCAAGTATGGAATGGAGTCAAGTTTGAACCCAAAAAACGAAAAAGTATCAAAGTTGGGGATGTTGTTTTGCTTGAACACAACGAAAAAGTACCTGCCCACGTGCTAGTTCTTAGGTTCGCCCCTAGTTTTTGCAGATGCTTCACTGACGAATCCAAGGTCACTGGAGTCAAGGACTTCCTCATAAAAAAGCCAGTGAGGGACACTTATGAATTCATCAACACTGACAATGCTGAAGAAGTTCCTAGTGCACTTAAAAATCTAGAACTTTCTGTCAAAGTGGATCAAAATCTAGAAGATCACACTAAGTTTGAAGGAAAACTAAAGGTCAAAGGCTATCCCCAAGCCTACAAGTTAAGCCTTGATAACCTTTTGCTCAAGGATTCTGTTTTTTGTTCACTTTGGTTGCTAGGAATCGTGCTTTATACTGGAAAAGAAGCATCCATTTGCTCAGAAATGAGCTCAAAAAAGCCAACTACCACTGAAAGACTTGCAAAAAAGGTAACCTGGTTCCTTTTGGGCTTGTACACTGCTGGAGTTTGTTTATTAGCAGCTCTAGAAAATAACTATGGGTTATGGGAAAGTGTTTTCTTCTACTTGGACTCTTTGTGCTCTGTAGTTCCTATTTACTTATGGGTTGTGTTGGACTTAGTAAAGCTTGTGCAGACTTTCAGACTGAGGAAACTGTTTTTAAGGTGCAACACCCTAAATCTCAACGAAGACTTGGGAAGGGTAAACCACGTGCTTATGGACAAAGCAGCCATTGTGAGCAAGAAAGGATTGCAAGTGAACATGTGCTGTTTGGGGCCCAACGTTTTCTACAACAAAGAAAGCGAAGAACAACTTTTCACTTTCAACCAACTGAACTTTACTTGTGGACACCCCGAAACCCAAAACTTCATTGAGGATAAAATTCCAGACCTGAACTTGTCAGACCTGAAGCAGAGCATAAAGTTCGGGAACTGGGAGTCAGTAATGTTTTTGAAAGCACTAGCTTTGTGCAACTTAACAATTTCAATGCAGTGCAGAAGGCTTTCAAGAGAAGAAGACTACTTTCTAGAGTGGCTGGCAAAGGACCTAGGAGCTCGGGTTACTAACGAAACCAACCAAGTTCTCACTCTGCAAATTGACTCGAGTCCTTACAACTTCAAGATTTTGGCTAACCAGCCCTTTCAGTCAGAGTCCCTTAAAACTAGGATTTTTGTGGAGGACTCTGGGTCTTACTACTTGCTAGTCAGAGGCCCTAAGGAAGAGATGCTGTCCCACTTTTCCCAGGACTCCTTTTTCAGCACCCACGTTTTCCTGCAACTTAACTCCAAAGAGTTTGAAGGCCAAAGACTTATACTTTACGGCTTCAGAGAACTAAGTGAGTCCCAAATGAAAGCTTTTTGCTTTTCCTACAACAACGCCAAAAACAGTTTGATTAGGTCTGAAAAAAGAATTGAGGAAGTTTTTGGGGAGTATGAAGAGAACCTTCAGTACATAGGGATGGTAGGTGCTCAAGAACAAGTGACTGCTGAAACTAAAGAGTTCGTTGGGAGTTTGAAAACTTCTGGAGCCAGATTTTGGATGTTCAGTTCTGACACCAAAGAGCGAACTAAAAGTTTGGCGGTTTCAGCAGAAATAGTTAAGGAGTCCTGTCCTGTTTACGAACTGAACAACGTTGAAGAAGACCTTAAAGTTGAAGATATCGAAAACTCCAGAAACCTTATGCAATTAAACAGTATTACTCGTAGAAGTGTTTCCTTGCTTGAGTCGCCTTTGTTGAAAAGTGCTTACAGTCTCGAACTCAATGGCTCTCAGTTCGAAGCTGCACTTCTCAGTCAAGGAAGCACAAAAAGACTTCTAGAACTAATTTTTGAGGCTGAGGTTGTGATATTCTCGGGCTTTTCTCCTTACCAAAAAAGCTTAGTGGGGGAATTGCTTAAGAACTTTGATCAAGGAGTAGTGTCTTTGGGGGTAGCTAAAAGCCAATCAGACCTAGCCTTTGTGCGGCATGCAAACATCAAAACTGTTTTGGAAGAAGAAGACCAAATCATTCACTTCTGCCAAAGCGTTGATTTCTCTCTTGAAACTTTTAGTCAATTAAAACCACTGATTGAACTCTGGGGAAAGCTAAACCTCTGGAACCTTAGAAAAGTAGTTTCCCTTTACGTCTACTTAACTTGTATGTTTTTTTCAGTCAAAATATACTGCTCCTTTACGATTGGAATTGATGAGTTTTACACCTGGAGTGATCTAGTTTACTTAACTAGCCTTTTGCCCTTAGTATTTATAGGAGCTTATGACAAGTCTGGTCCAGAGACTCCTGGAGTTCTAGGCTTTGTGTTTGAAGGAATTCTGCATGGAGCTATTAGTGTCAGCTTTGTACTGGTTTCTTTGCTTAGTGCAGTTAACTCAAAGGGATACACCGAACACAGAGAACTAGGAATTTGGTACTGCAATTTGGTTGTTTACTTGACAGCTACAACCACCTACTTATTCCAAACCTCAAAGTTTAGCTTTGGAACTTTGCTTGGACACTTGACTAGTTTTTTAGTCTTGGCTTTAGCTGTGCTTGGAAGCAGACCACCTTTAATAGATATGATTCTGGAATGCCATTGGTTAGTGGTTAACTGCTTACTAATTAGTTTGATTAACTTCAAAGTTTCCTACATAAAGAAACTACTTGGAATGTTTTTCGCTAGAGAATCAATACCTAAAAAGGACCCCTTCACCAAGTCTTTAGAGAACTCTCAGAAGTCGAAGGAAACCACAAACAAAAAGCACCAATCAGAAAGTTTACTCAAGCACTCCATTGACAACCTAAAGCTCAGATTCAGGTCCAAAAAGGCCGAAAAAAAGTACACTCAAGAAAAACTACACCAAAACGTAAAAAGGCACAGACTGTTTTTCTTGGGAATTCTAATTATTTCAATAGGCTGGCAAATTTGGTCTTTTGAAGGTTACGGCGAGTCTTTTGCTACTTTAGTGCAAATTAACACAGGCTTAACTGGAGTTTTATGTTGCTTGATGTTTTTGCCCAAGTTATTGAAGTTCGTGCCTTCAGTGTTTAGTTTATACGGAGTTTACTTGTTAGTAGTGGCATCAGTTCTGTGCAGTTATTTTGCTGTGATATGCCCTTTGGTGTTTTCTTTGTATCCTTTGGTGTTCTTTATGGTGCTTCACGTAGAGTGGGTAACTGCAGTGTGTTTGAACACTGCGTGCTTTTTAGCAATGGGGTTTAACTCATATTTTTACTACTCAAACTTGATGGATGACAGAAATAGTGCTATATTCCGCACTGTCCACCACAACATTTTGGGGTTAGGAATCATAAGCACTGCTGCTGTGCTTGCCTACAAAATCTCCAAGAAAGACAGGAAGATTTACTCATTGACAAAGCGTTTGAGGTCAGAAACTAAAAAACTCAAAGAAATACTTAACTTCCTGTTCCCAAGTTTCGTTGCAGACTGCATTACTAACCAAAAGTGCAGAGGAAGTTCAGCCCAACCCTCAGTTACTGTTGTGTTTTGCAACTTCTGCGACTTCGAGAAAATAGTTGAGACTTTGCCTCCCCAGGAACTCACTGAGCTCATAGACAGTGTTTACAGGAAATTTGACAACCTGTGCAAAGCTTTTGGAGTTGCAAAGATCGAAACAGTTGGCTATACTTACTTGGCTTGTGCTGGAATAAACGAGATCGAAGGAAACATGGATCCCGAGATAAGAATAATCAGTCATGCAAGAAGAAGCATTGAACTGGGACTAGCTATGATCAGGGAGGTCCAAGGACTTTACTGGACAAGAAACAACCCTCTGAAACTCAAGATAGGCATACATAGTGGAAGTGTTACTGCAGGAGTTGCAGGATACCACAAACCCCAGTTTGCTCTAGTCGGAGACACAGTCAACACTGCCAGTAGAATGGCTTCAACTCTTGAAGTCTCCAATTGCATCCAAATTTCAAACTCAACGTTTTTGGAACTAGAGGATTTTTGCGGTTTGGATTTTCAGTCCAAAAACATCCAAGTTAAAGGAAAAGGTCTTATGCAAACATACTTAGTTAGTCCTTCTGATGGATTTAGTTCTGGAATATGCAAAGTCAGCTTAATTGCAGGGCACAAAGACTCAAACTCTACTTCGGCAAGTTCAAGCAAAACTGAAACCAAACTTTATCCTGAACTAAAGAAAATGAACTCACCTAGATGCCACAAGTACACCAAAGAGGAGATCAATTACAAAACCAAAGCAAGTTTTCTGGGGATGTTTAAACTGAGCAACACTATTTTCTTTTTTGGAATAGGGACCAATATATTGGTTTTGGTAGCAGAATACTTAGTCACTGAGGAAGGAGACCTTGGATTTAGGATTGCAATGCAACTGGGTGTTCAAGCCTTAGTTGGTCTCTTTTCTTTGCTGATGAAAAAACACTGGAAGAAAGCTAGGTTTGCTTGGTTCTATCAATTGTTCTTGTTTGCCATTTTGCAGGTTTACTCGGGAATACTTATTTTCGGAGACTTAGACAAGTCAAATGCAATAGTCTTTTGTCTTTACATNATTCTATTGATGACTCACTGCAGTCTTTTGAAGTTACCTTTTGCTTGCTTGTTTGGTTTGGTTTCCTTTGTCTCAGTGATGGTACTTCAGTATACCATTGAGCCCGAAAACTACTTCAAGTACACAATTATAACCCTCTTCTTTCTGTCAACATCTATTACTTTGTTTTACAGGGAAAAACAAACCAGGGCACTTACCGTTTCTAGCGAAAACTTAAACACCCAACTAGAGTCCTTAGAACAAGCTTTGTCAAGGCTAATGCCAGAGCATGTATACCAGAACCTTAAGCAAGAAGTAGTTAAAGTAGACAGGTTCAACCAAACTACTTTGCTTTACGCAGACATTGTAGGGTTTACTTCCTGGTCTTCAGGTAAAGACCCCGCAGAGATTGTTGGAATGCTTTCGGACTTGTTCACTAAGTTCGACACTTCATCCATAGAAAACGGAGTTTACAAAGTACATACTATTGGGGACTGTTACGTGGTTCTAGGAGTCACTGGAGAAGACAGAAACCCAGTTGGGGAGTGCTTAAATGTGATTAACTTTGCAAAAGAGATGATTAAGCATATCCAAACAGTGAACCAAGAGCAGCAACTAGAACTCAACATGAGGATAGGAGTCCACGTGGGGGAAGTCACTGGTGCAATAATGGGAACTAGTATTGTGAGGTACGACATCTTTGGGGAGGATGTTATAATTGCAAACGAGATTGAAAGTGGGGGGGTCCCAGGACAAATAGTGTGCAGTCAAAGCGTAAAAGATTTACTACAAGACAATTGCTCTTTTGAAGAGCACTCCCAACTCTCAATAGAAAAACTACAAAGGACTGTTAAGACTTTTAAGGTAAACTGTTAACGTAAACAATAAATATGCAGAAAAACTTCGGCAAAAGAAATATTGAACGAATAGAAGAAATAGAGTACGACTTGGAAGAAGTAAGTGTTCCTTACTACCGAAAAAGAGAACTTTTGAATTTCTTCTGGAACAGAGACTACAAGCAAATCAACAAAATAGAAGAACTGAACGAACTAGACTTAGTTGAAAACTTGTTCAACTGCTACTTGAGGCACAGGAGGTTTGGGAACTACGCTGGAATGCTTCTGATGGGAGTTTGCTGGAACACACTTTTCAAGAATTGGCGACCCATCAGTAAAATCTTGCTGGGAGGTTTGGTGGTTCACTACTGCGGAGAGTTTGCAGTGTACAGAGCCATTGACCAATTTTACAACCCTTTGACTGAGGTGTTTAATAAGCGTTACCGGCATTTGCTAAGCATCAGTGACTAAGATAAATTACAATTACGCAGGAAGAGGCAAGTCTTCTTCAAAGTCAAGGTCACTATCCGACTCCTGGGAAGCCTCAAAGGACTTGTTGGGAGACTCTTCAAGAGGCCTTTGAGGAGGAGGTTCGGAAGACTTTTTGGAGACTCGGTTGAAAACTTCTTGGATTACAAAGAGTCCTTTGTCCATTTCTTCCCTTAAAAACTCATTGGCAAAGCTGTCTACAAAGTGGTCCATTTCGACAGACTTGTTTGGAGTTCGGTTTTCAGGAGTAAGGGTTTCTTCTTCCTGGGGTTCTTCCTTGATAATGCTGGCGTCCTGGAAGTTGAACCTCTTGCCCTTCCCGTACTGCCCAACGACTTGGTTCATGGGGGAAATAGTGGGAGAAACAAAGCCAGCGCTTTCGTCATCGCTTTCGCCCATGTCGTTTAGGGAAATAGCCATGAACTGGTCCCTAGACTGTTGTTTTTGTTCGATGCCAAAGGTAGCAAGGCCCTTTTCTTCGGGTTTTTGTTCTTCTTTGGGGGCTTCTATTTCCAAACTGCCTTCTTCTGAAGCAGACTCTTCCATTTCGATCTGGCGGATTCTTTCTTCCAACTGGTCCATTCGGGAACTTATGGGTTCTTGCAAAGACTTCAGTTGGGCTTTTAGGCTTTCGACTTCTTGGTGAGTAGCTAAGTGGGCTAAGTCAGGTTGTTCTTGGGGTTCGGGGATTTTGTTTAGGTTCTTTTTGATTTCTTGAACTTCTGCTTCTAAGTCTTCTGTGTCAAAGGCGTTTTCTAGTTTTGTGAAGTTCGAATTAAGAGTGTTGATTTCTTTAGAGGTTTCGGACTGGAACTGGTCTAGTTTTTGTTTGAAACTTCTCAGTTGTTCTTCTGAGGTTTCCTGGCGCTGGAGAAGCATTTCTTTCAAGTCGGCAATTTGGTTTTGTAAGTTTTCTTTTTCTTCTGAAAGAGTTCTAACTTGGGTTTCTAAGTCAGTGGATGACTGCTTGATGGAAGTTTGCACTTCAGCTAAGATTTGTGACTTCAAAGAGTTGATTTGTTCTTGAGTGACTCCTCCATGTTCCCGCAACCGCTTTTCAACAGTAGAGTGCACTTCTTCTTTCAGGTCTTCGTTGAAGGACTTCACTTCTTTAAGTTCGAGTTCGATTTGGTTGATTTGGTGCAGGTGGGTGTTTTTAAGGGACTCAGCAGTTACTTTAAGAGTTTCTTCAGTGACAAATCCTCCGATTTGGTTTGAGAGTTGCTCACACTCCCTCAAAACCCGAGTTTCGGCTTGTTTGAAAGTTTGGTACGACTCAGACCACTCCTTGCGGAGGGAGTCTTCAGTTTGTTCTAGGTGTCCTAACCGCTGTTTGAGTCCACTGAGGTCTTCTTTCCAAGTTTTGTCTCTTTCGTTGATGAGTTTCTCAATGGCAGTTCTTGCATTTCCAATTTCTTTTTGAATTGTAGAAACTGTCTCTTCAGAGTCCACTTGAGGCGCTTTTCTGGACTCCGGGTACTCGTAGTAAGATGCGAATTGCTGGAAAGAAGAACTTGGTCTGGAAAAGTCCTCAGGAGTGCCTTTTTGTATTTTTATTAGGTTCATTTCAGTCTTCCTCAAAATAGCAGCAATGGAATCAGTCCAGTTCGAGGCTCTTTTGAACTCCATATTCGAATTAAGAATTAACTCAATAATCCCCCTGCAAGATGTCACAGGATTCCTTTGACAGGTCTTCTCAGAAGTGCGACTTGGGAGTGTACATAACTTTCATGCAGTGTGGAGAGTGCTCCAGCATGGTTCTTTCTAAGGAGGGAAAGAAGTTTTGTCCTAAGTGCAACAGCAGACTGGACTCCAACTTGTTTCCCATCCCCGAAGATACTCCTGAACAAACACTAACTCCCCTCAGCAGTTCTCTCGAAAACTTCAAACAAAAGATCCACAAAGTTTCTTTGCAGTCCCTTGAAGAACACGACTTCTTCGCTCTTCAGGACCACTGCAAACTCGTCCAGACCCTTCTCAAAACCATGAATGCCATTCACAAGTACAAAACTACTTTTAATTAATCACTTTTAGGTTTTTTGAAAGCAAAGTCTACACAGATTTCTTTTCCCAGAATCCTTTTCCCGTTCAGTTCGTTCAGGGCTTCTTGTGCTTCTTCGAACTCTTCGAACTGCACCATTGCGTACCCTTTGTTGTAGCCTGTTTTCCTGTCTAAGTTCAAGTGCAAAGCCTTCACTCTGCCAAACTCAGCAAATGCATCGTAAATCCTGTCTTCAGAGGCTTCTTCATGAATTCCCCTTACAAAGAGAACCCAGCCGTCTTCAGACTTAACAACATCAGTCATTTTTATTCTTAATCACAGTCGAGAACCCTGACTTAGGGTCGAAGTAGGCAGAAGAAGTTCCTTGAACTGCCTGTGGGTTGCTCAGTGAGTACTCTCTTATCTTGCCGCTTTTTCCGAGCATTCCAAAACTGTGCCCTGTTTCCCGGAACTCTTCCTGGGCTTCTGTTCCGAACTTCACTCTGTTGACTTGTTTTTGGGTTTCAGTTATTTGGTGCTTCCGCTTAGCTGCCCTTATTCGCTTGCCTCCTCTGTGCTTTTTAGGACGCGTTTCAGGCACAGGCAAGGGTTTGCGTGGAATCATAGGAGGAGGTTCTATGGCTTTTTCGAGTTTTTGCTGGACTTGGGCTTTAAGGTCCTTCCCTACTTCTGGAGACCCCTTGTTAGAGTCTACCCTTGCAGCCAAAACTGTTTTGGAAGCTAAAACTCGTTTGGCTTTTGAGTTTAGCCACTGAGGCATACCCTGCATCACTTCTGTTTCGCAAACTAAGTTGCTGAGCAAACCCTGGATGCTGGAACCAGGCATTCTGCTTAGTTTGTCCAGTCCTCCTACCTTCCCCAAGACTTTCCCAGCAACTCTGCTTCCCAGAAGCTCACTTAAGTTAGGTGCTATTTGGCCTACTTTAGTTTTGATGAACTCCAAAATGACTCTGTACTTTTCGTCCAAACTAAAGACTTCCTGAGATATGCCCACCACTTGGCTTCGGTCACTTTCAGAAATAGTTCCCATTCCACAGCTCCCTGCCATAGCTATTGCGTTCACAAGGTTGAGGTCTAGGATTTCCTTCAAGCTCTCTATGGGCAAGCACTGGTTGTTTTCTATTTCTGTAACTACTTTGGAATACTCCAAGTGAGAAGTAACTATTTCTTCTAGTTCGGGGAACTTCTTTTTGTAAATGTTTTTGATGCTTCTGCATAAGCCTGCAACTTCACTTTCTATCTCAAAAATCAACTCACTGCTGTGCTTGATCAAACCGAAAGTATCAGAACTCCCTTCACTAATCAGCCCTAACAACTCAGGAATTTTTTGGGTTTGCAAAAGGCAAGAACTCACAATTGAATATTCTTCAGCCAGTTTAGGCTTTTTGGGGTTTTCTGGCGGATCTAGTTCTTCCAAGAACTTACTTGCTAAGTCCATTTATACTAGTGTAAGTACTTGTTTTTGAAGTTTAGGAGCACAAAGTGGTGCATTGCTATTTGGTAGCAATGCACTCATAGAACTTATTGAGGACTTTTAATGGCTTGCAGGGCTCTTGGCACAGCTCCATGCCCAAGTTGAGTCTGCTGTACAACATAGCGTGTCTTAGTTTGAATTCATTGGATTCTTGCACGCACTTGGAGTTCTCTTTCAAGTAACACTCTATTTAGCTTCATTTGTGTGAAACTTCTTCTAGTTCTTGTTGGCCTTTTGGTACTTCTTTTCTAGTTGTTTTGTTCCCAGCATTTATTAAGTTAAAAGCATCAAGCTTAAACTGAGCACGCAAAGAAAGCTTTGTTCGTCATTCATTCCGTAGGTAGTGAAAGCTACTTCGTAAACGTAGTCCATAACGTCAGGGTACCCCTCTAGGGTGTTCTCAGCTGACACAAACAGTCTGTACTCTGTGTCTTTTGCTATTTGGTCAAAACTCACTTTCTGCGGAACTGAGTTTGCTTCAACTTTAAGGAAGTGCTCGCATTTATGATTTCTGGGGTTCAGTTCGTTTACAATCTGACTTGGAACAGGACTGGCCATACTTGTTTTGTACTTAGTTAAGCACAAACTGACCTTTCCTGGTTCAAAAAGGGATAAGTCACTTACTACCAAGTTAGAACTTACAGCTGAGACGATTCTAGGCTTGGTTTTAAGCAGAGGCTGGACTCCGTATATTTCTTGTGGCAAACTGGACTTTTTGAACTCAGGGAACCTTTTGGCTATGACTTGTAAGTCCAGGGACTCGGCTAGAGTTTTAGGAGAGTCCTGGGAAGGGGAGTGGGGGTCAGGCAGGACCACAACATCTAGTTGGGTTGTTCCTTGGAGTCTTCGAGAAATTCCCGAAGAAGTAGTGTAGTTTTTGGAGTGGTAAGTGGTTTTAGGAGCAGACCCTGTGCTTCCAGAGTAGTCCTTTCTCTGAATAACTCTTTCTGGTTTGACTTGGAGGAGCTGGCTGATGAGTTGTAGCACCTCTTCCACATTGCCAATCTCTTCAGTGAACTCTAGAGTAAAGGCAGCAGACCGAAACCTGTCTAGAGTGCTGAATGATATAAAGGGACTTTCTAGGGCTTTGTTTCCGCCCAAGTCAACTACTTCAAAGAACATGGAATAGTTAGTTTGGGCAACTAAGCCACTTACACTTACTGTGTAAAAGAATCTGTTAGACTCAGGTGCAGTGTAGGAGTAAGTTCTTCCAAACCTAGGCTGGTCCTCCAGACCTGTTTCATTGAGAGCCTGGGCTTTTATTTCAGCTAAGGTAGGCTGTCTTGTTCCGTGCTTAGAGAGCATCCAGTAAACGTTGCATGGCTCGTTGGCAACTACAGAAAAAGTAGCAGATGTTCTACTTACCTTTGCAGTCTGGTAGTCAATAACCAGGGGGTTGAAAGCGTCCTTTTTGCCTACAGTGTAAGTAAGTAGTTTTTCTTCAAGTGAGTAACTCTTTGCATTTTGTCCGTAAACACTAAGTCTTACTTTGCCTTCCAAGCCGTAGGAGTCTAGACTTACTTCAACGTTAAAGTCCTTAGTGGTTTCCCCTTGAACAAACTCAAGAACGTCTGGAGAAATCACAGCCCCTGTAGGCAAAACCCCGACCTTGCTCAAAACTACCTTTACCAAGAAGTTGGGAGGTCGGGACAAAGAAACTGTCACAGGAAAGCTCTGACCTCCTAAAGGCACTACTCCTATACTGCTGGCACTTATGAGTTCAGTAAAGCCTTCTTCTACGTAGAATACGCTCCGAGTTATTGGAGAGTAGTAATCCAGAAGATTTTCGTCAAAACTCCAGTGAATGTAGTGCTCTCCTGTTGAGGCTGAAGGACTGCAAGACACTGCCCATGTTTTTTGGTCTTCTCCAGGCTCAAAGCTCAATTCTTGGGGTTCTAGCTGGCACTCAGTTTCGCTTATCCGGCCTTTAAACTTTAAACTTGCACTAGCACCTCCCTCTACTTGGGCTGTCATAGAGTTAGTCATGGTTCCTTTGACTACTGAAAACTCCTTTTTTTGGTTCATGAGGATTTCTCTGCCCTTTTTTTGGTAACTAAAAGCTTCGGCAACATTAAGGTTGGGAAAAGTTTTGGCAAAGATTCTTTGAGTCACTCCGTTGTAAATCGAAACTGAAATGTAGTCGGCCTGCCCCTCAACATGGGGATTTTCTAGTCCTTTGAGGTTAACTACAAGCTGACCTGGACAAGAAGTTCCGTAAACAAATCCTTGTATAGAAACCCGATTGGAAGAGTAAGTGCATGGTTCTGAGTTTCCATTTACGCAGCCTGAGTCGCAGAAAAGGTTGTTTGGCAAGTAATCTAATTTGTAGTCAGAAGGGAAGTCAACTATGATTCTGTCAGTCTCAGCTCCAGAAAAAACAAAACTTGAGTTTGCTGCAAGGGTGACTTCTTCGCTTGAGTAAGAAATACTGCTTTCTTTGATAGTAGTGCTGTCTAGGAACATTTCTAAAGGTTGAATTTGGAACATGTCCTTATTAGTGTACTCCCCGTAACTAAGCATTTGGTAGCCACATTTTGTGTAGAATGAAAACTTTTGCTGAGCGTTTCCGCGGTTAGGGTTGTGGATGTACCTGACGGAAAGAGTGAAGTTTTCTAAAAGTTGGGTGTTGTAGACCTCCAACTTCCTTGATTCCACTTTGCAGCTGACTTGGGAGTCAAAGCGGCTCGAAAGCTCTGTGGAGTAGCACTTAATTCCTTGGGCAAGTCCTCTGGGGTAAGTTTCGGGGAACTCAATTACCAAAGGACACTCTAAGCCAACTTGGACTGAAAAAGTAAAGTTGTACTCAGACCTTTGTGCAGGAGTAACAGGCGAGTAACTTAAACTCAGTAACTCTAGGGACTTGGGTTCTTGTAGAGTAGTTATTTTTCTGTTTTCTTCACTTGTAGGAGTTTCTTCTAAGGTAACTCCTGCATTGGAAATCTTTACTTCAACTAAGTCAGAAGTAGTGTTTGGAGCAAAGTTTTGGATTCCGTGAAAAGTCATGTTTATGGGCTGTGAAATTGAAGTTTTTTGGTAAGTTAAGTCTGTAGTTACGCTTATGGTGTTTCCAGTGCTTAAGCAACTCTCGAATGTTTCAAGTCCTCCTGAAACACTGCAACTAGCAGGGTTTGGCAATGTTGCAAAGCCAGTGAAAGTCACTTTTATAACTGAACCCTCAGGAACACTTTTTGAAGGTTTAAGTGAAAGAGTGTAGTCAGCTAAGGAGTTTCCATTCAGGGGGTCTGCAAAGAAGTCCAGAAACTTAAGAGTCCCTATTTTTGACTTGGACTCTATAGCCACTCCACTGATGTCATAAATAGCATCGACAAGTTTGGAATGTTCTGAGTAACTTTCAATCGAGAACTTGCCAGTGAGTCCTTGGTTTTGGGGATTCAGTACTTTGTAGATCAGTATTTGTATTTCGTTGCCCGCAGTATGGCTCTCGAAGTTCAGTACCTTTACAGAGTTCCTTGCAACACTGCACTGAGTTTGACCACTCAATCCAGAGGAAACCTTGCAAGTAGGTGAAGGACTAAGGTCCAGCACGTAGTTTTCCTTAGGAAAGGTCAGAACGAAAAACCCACCTTTATTGATACTGTTTGTCAAAGTAAACTGCCAAGTGTAAGTAACTCCAGGCTGCATAGCTTCTTTAGAGTCACTCCACACGTTTACGGACTCTATATTGCCTGGTTCAAAGTAGTTTAATTCTGTGAAGTAGGAATACTCTGACTCCTTATGGGAGGAAACCAGCACCATTTGAACACTTTGGGGTTCTTCGCGCTGGCTGGGTATTTTGAGTCCAGTGATGGTGAATGAGTACTCTTCATGGTCTGTTACAGGCACTGAAGTAGTTACTCCTATCCAGGCAGCATCAGGGTAGGTGTAGCAAGTTTGTTTTTGGGAGTAGTTAATGTAGCAATTAATTTCTGTATGAGGAAGAGGAAAAGTTTGCGGAAACTTTAGTATCATTGAGCCTCCAGTAGTTATTGGTTTTTCAGTCCACAAAGTAAAGGACAAAACAGTTTGGGAGTTGATGGTGTTAGGAGAAAAAGTAATAGTGTTTTGGGAGTCTCCGTAAGGAGGAGGAGAGCGTCCGTTCACAGGAGGCAAGTCAGGGTCATTGTCTTGGTAAGAAACTCTGGGGAGTTGGAAATTTCCACTATTGAGTAGTTGGTACTTTCTTTGGTTGATGGAGTAAGTTTTAACCTGTATTTCTGGTTTTAGTTGGGCTGTTTGAATGTTTTGGATTTTGGAGATGTGCAACTTAGCTTCGAGGTTTCTGTAAATTGCAGCAAAGTTAGTTACTCTCACAACAGAGTACTGGCCAGTGGCTACAGAGGTTGCAGGAATTAGTTTGCAACTAATATTGTCTTGGTAAGGCTGGATGTTTTGGATGCCCTTGCAAGGAACAATTCCTCCTTCAGCTAAAGAAGTGCCCAAGTCAGCCTTCCACAAGTACTGCAAGTTAGAGTCCAAGGTAGGAAACAGCAAGTCAATAGTTCCCCAAGAATCAGACACTAATTCAGGAACTTTTCCAGCAGGAATATCTATACTGGGAGTAAAGCTTACCTCGTATATAGAAAAAGCCTCTACGTCGTCGCTGAATACTTCTAAACTCCCAGACAAACTATCTGGAAGGACTTCCATTTCAAACAACTTCGCTTCAACATGTCCTGTAGTGGTTTTAATCGTTACTTCGAAAAAGTAAGTTCCGGGAGTAGAGGGCAGCACAAGGCCACTGCCGCTACTTCCGAACTCAACTTGGTTGTCTTCGTTAGAAAGAAGGATGCTGGCTCCAGTTGTTGGAATAGTAAGAGTCCCCGAAGACCAAGCAGGCGTTATTGCAAGTCCGGGGTACACGTTATGCGGAGTCAGTTTTCCACTTGGGCTTCCATTGAACCCAAAGCTGTCTCCAAACTCCATTTCTATACTTACGTCAGGACAGTTTAGGTCAGTGGTGGGTCTAAAGATGATTGAAGCCGTGACTCCTGCATTCACATTCAGGGACCCGCTCCAAGATATTTCAAATTTGCCCAGAGAACTAGTGCTTTCCACCACCACACTTCCCATGCTTCCTTTGTCTATCTCCTTAGTCATGCTTGAGTCATAAAAAGTACTTACTGAAATAGGACTGTGAGTTCCTGGGGAGGGGTTTTGTGCTATTAGCTGGAGCTCAAAAGTCCCTGGTTGGAACTCTGCGAATTTGGATATTCTAAGCTCGGAAGAAACCAATTCGCACAAAACTTGGTCTTCTTCTGTGTAGTCTTGGTTTTGAAGACCTGAGGTAACTAAACAAGAGTTTTGGTGTATTTGGAAGCCAGAGAGAAAATCGATAACAACTACTCCACCGTTAGGCACAGGGTTTGTGGTAGTGACACTTAAGTAGTAGGTTTGGGAGTTGCCTTGGATGATTCGGGGGTAGTTTTGAGTACAAGAACCCGAAGGACAGACTTCTATGTTAGTAATGTCGTTAGCAATCACCGTGGGGCCCGGTACAGAGGCTGATTCTTCAAGTTTGGTTTCTACTTTGGGAGAGTAAGTCCAGACTTTAAAGTCACCTGCACTTCCACTGTAGGGTGGGTTCTGGACACTGCTGAAGGTTACTGAAATGCTTGTTCCACTTGGCATCTCTGGAACCTTTTCAATAGAAACTAAGTTGTTTGAAACCGAGCACTTGATGCCTGGAATTTCAGGAGAAGAACAAGCAGTACCTAACTGCAAAGTACTAGGAAACTCAATGAAGATCCTAGTTTTTTCTAGGTAGTTCACCACATTATTGTAAGAAAAGGTGTACTGGGCAACCTGACCAGACTTGCAGTTGGAGTCACAAACCACACTAGCGGAAATAATGGCACTTACTTCTTCAGTTAAACCTATTTCGCCAAAGTAGTCGTTGTAGTCAAGGATGTTGACTCCTTTCCTAGTTTCTAAAGAAAACATTCCAGTTCCTCCCCTTGAACCTGGGTTCTGCACCCCAAAAACCTTTACTGAGTAAGTGATTTTGGGTTCTGCATTACTCATTTCACTCAAAGTAACTTCTAGTGTGGTCCCTGAAACACTGCAGGAAACTGTTTGTTGGTTCCAGTTCTCAGCAACACAGGAACCCATTCCCAGGCCTGCTTGGTAGTTGTTTTTGGGAAACTTGATTCTAAGGACTGAAGACTCGGGCACATAAGAAGATATTTGGAAAAAGAATGTGTAGTCAGAATGCTGGTTGATGTTGTTAGTGGAGAGTTGGATAGGTTTTGGATTCACAGGAGCAAGAAGACCCCCGGTTACTAAGTCAAACAGCAGTATCAAAAGCATTTTTATTAAGCACTAATAGTTAAGTTGATTGTTTTTTGGGACCTAAGAACTTCAAGCTTAAACTCCACTCCTTTTTGGTAGCCTATGACTTTAAAGAAGTCTTCAGGGTGCTTCATCTTTTTGTTGTTGACTGCTAAAAGTACGTCTCCAACTTTAAGTCCAGAGGCTTCAGCTGGAGAACCGGGCTGCACCTTCAAGATCCCTAGTCCGCCCTCTACTTTCATGAAGCTGCATCCAATGTAGGGTCTTTCTACCTGGCCTCTTTCTTCAAGTTGCTTGATGATAGTTTCTACAAAGTTTATAGGGATGCTAGCTCCTTCGTGTTCAGGACCTGTTTGATGCATCTGCACAAAAACCCTAGAAATGAGTCCTACAACTTCACCTTTCATGTTCACAAGAGGACCTCCTGAAAACCCAGGTCTCACTGAACCTGTGGTTTTTATGAAACTCAGTCCTGACTCTGGAGGAGCCATGTCTCCTTTTAGTTGGGACTTCAGCCACTCTGGAGTGTCGTCGTCTAGCTTGTTCACGTAGCCTACATCGATGTCGTTTGAGTCGCTGAACATTGTGTTGCCAATATGGATAACTTGCTCCCCCCGCTTCAGTTGGTCAGAGTTGCCTACTTTAACAGGAATCACAAGGTCTTGTGTGTGGACTTTAATGAGGCCTATGTCGGTAGGATGGTGGCCTGCTAGAAACTTAGCTTCTAGTTCTTTTCCGTTGTCTAGTTTAACTTTGAGTTTGTGTTGCGGAATAATCACGTGGCACGCCGTCAAAGCGGTTCCATCAGGTCTGATGAAAAACCCAGAACCTATTCCTACAAGTGTTCCGTTCAAAGGGTGGTAAACAAGTATTCTGAAAACTGAAGGAAGTGTTCCTTCACAGACCTCTGCTGTGCTTAAGTCTTTTAAAAAGGTGTTGGCTCCACTTAAGCCTACGACTGCTGGAATCATCAGCTTCCTCCACATTGATAGAATGTTCTTATTAATTAACTACTGAGTGTCTGCCAAGTACTCTTTTTGGATCCACTCTAGTTCTTTTTCAAAGATTTTCCAGCCCAGCACTTTGTATTTCCCTTCGGAAGTGTTGGCGTTTTCAAGCAAAAAGTCCAGTTTAGTTTGCCACTCCAAAGCAGGAATGGTTTTTTTAATGTTTTCAGGAACTTGGTTTATTTGGTCAATGATTGTTTGAAGTACTGGTCTTTTCTGAGCCATGCTGAGGATGTCTTCTTCTAAGTTTTGGGACTCTGGGTCGTAGAAGTTCTTAACGTCCTTCAGGCCCAAAAAGTTTTTGTAAATGCACTTGTTCATTAACTCTTCTAAAGAGAACTCTTGCTTCTCCAGAATGTCCGAGTTAACCCTTGCGCTCTTCACTCTGCTGGAGTTACTGTCCTCCTGGTCTTCTTTGAGCATCATGAGTCTTTCTGGGGAAACTTGCCTGATTAAGACTTCCAGCTCAGCTTTGGTGATGGAGTCTTCTTGGTTGCCAATGGCATCTAAAAGAACTCCGACTCCGTTTTCTATGTTTTCTCGGTGTGACTCAAAGGCTTCACAAAGAACTTCTAGTACAAACTCTAGTTCGACCAGTCCTCCTCTGTTGATCTTTTTGGGGTCTTCAGTGGCTGAGCGTTCGATTTTGTTAACTATTTCTTGGAGTTGTTGTTTTTCGTACAAAAAGTGGAGTGTTTCCCTAGTGCATTCTATAGCACGTGACACAGGAAACATTTGTTTGTCTTCAGTGTCGTCGTAGTTTATAACTATCCCAATTTTGGAGTTCATCATGAACTGCAAGCACGGCAGATAAAACTCAAAGCCCATCTTGGTGTAGTTTTCTAGGTTTATCTTTTTAGCTATTCCAATGAACTTCACAAACATCCTGCTTCTTCTGTACTCAGAGTGCCTTATCACTGAAGCAATGAACTCCAAGTACTTCTTTTCTGCTACCTTTTTAAGTCCGTACTTGTTGATAAAGTCATCGTAAATGTACTCCACCAAGGTTTGGTTAAGTTCAGTGTCGAACAAGCTGTGGTACAAATTGGCAACTATCCTATTGACCATTTTGCGGCTCATTGTAGACTTCTTTTTGATAGTTTCAAGTTTTTTTCGAAGGAAGTTCTGCAGAAGTCCCAAAGCAGGACTTGACTTTTTGTGGGCTGAGGGGTCTTTTCTGTGGAAGTTGAATTCGTGGAACTTAGTAATTCTGTTGATCCTGTTTCCGATCTTTGGCAGAATTGACTTGAGTTCAACTGCACTGTCTTCTTCTATAAAAGAATGTGCTTGCATGTACTGGCTTTCTTGTTCTTCCAGCTCAGAGTTTTCTTCAGACCTTTCTTTAATGGCTTTCAGGTAGCCTTCCATGACTCCTTCTTCTTTACCGAACTGTTCTCCGTCTTTGTACCCAGCAGCTATTCCTTTTTCGTACCCAACGTTATAACCTGCTTTCCAGCTTGGAATATGTGCTCCTTTAGGAATTAAGCTTCTCAAAGACTCATCTAGCTCCTCGTCTTCTAAAGCTTCATTAGCTTTGGGTTGTTGACTAAGTTCCATTTCTGCTTGGATTTGTTGTAGTTGCAAACTTTTGTTCAGTATGGCTGCTTCTAGGTCTTCTAGGTCTTTTTTCCTGCTTTCCGTTGTTGCTTCTAGTTCTTTTATTTCTTTGTGCTTTTTTTGAGCACTCAGTTCTTCAGTTCCTTTACTTACTTCACTGAGTCCTTTGCTGGCTATAAACACTTCTGAGGACTTTTGTGAGCTAAGTTCTATGTGTTTCTTTTCAGGCTTAAACTTCTTGGGTTTGATTAGTTTCTTTTCCTGAGAGTTCTTCCCTTTGCGAGCACGCTTTTGTGAGCTTTTAGCGTCTTTTTGGGCTTCTTCTGAGGCTTGGTCTAGAACTTCTGGGTTTTTTGAACTCTGATCTGGGTGTTCTAGGTCTTCCCCAACAATTTCTGGGTTTTGTAGACTTTTTCCAGGGTTTTCTAGAACTTGGTTAGCAGCCTCTAAGTTTTCTGGTTCTTTTTCAGCACTTTCTTGGAGTTGGCTGTCCTCTCCTTGAGTGTTTTCTGCTTCTTCTGAGTCCTGGACTGCTTCGGGTTCATTAGCCTCTTGTTCAGAGTTGTATTCGTCAAATGAGGTTTGTAGGCACTTAAAAGCTACTTCAGGTCCTTGTGAATTAACTTGAACTCCAATTTCTACTGAATTAGTGGTTTCTTGAACTGTTTCAAGAGTTTCTTGCACTGTTTCAAGAGTTTCTTGCACTTCATCAGGAGTTTCGTCTGCCGCTTGAGGAGTTTCTTGTGCCTCTTGGATACTTTCCTGTGCTTGTGTATCTTGAACTTTGCTTTCTTCGTCTAGAATAGAATCTTCTTGGATGCTTCTTGCAGATGGTTGGTCTGAGTGGGTGTTTTTAGCTTTTTTCCCAGAAGAAACCGTCACTACCTTTTGGTCTTCTGGTTCCTTGTTGTAGCTCAGTAAAGGACTCAACGTGTTGAAGGAAAGTTCTTTAGCTCTCCAGTTAGCTTGGTCTTCGTAGTACTTTTTTTGCATTTCGTTTAGTTTTTTGTACAACTCATTAGAGTAGTCTTTCAAGTACTCTACTTTTTTCTTTTTCTTTTGAATTCTTTCTTTGAAGTCCTTCCTTTGCTTTTCAGAGTCGCCTTTTTGCTTTGCAATGTATTTTTTGAGGTCAGAAATCTGGGCTAGCAAAGAGTTCTTAGCAGACTCTAGTTCACTCCTCAGTTCACTCTGCCGGTCAGCGTTGATGCTATCGTCTACTTCCCAGAGTTCTGCCAAAAGGTCTCCTCGTTCGAAACACTGCACACTTACTTGCCTAATTATTTCTTTTTTGCAAATTTCAAAAACTATCCTCATATTTTCCGAGTCCCTTCCAAAGTTCTCCTTCATGTACCTGAACCAGTTTCTTAAGTTCTTGATGTCTTGGCGTCCTGTAGGGTAGCCCAAGAACTGCCTTTCCAGCCACTCTGGAGTGCCTTCGTCCATGTCGCCTGAGTTCCTTCGTTTTTTATAAGCTATACAGAAGTCTGCGCATTGTTCTTTAGTGCAAGTTAGGGGGTTGTGGAGTGGAATGGGTGACCCGTAGTTTTCTTCGTAACAAGCCAGTAGTTTCCTCAAGTGGCTGATTTCTGTGGGGTAGACTCCAAAGCCTTGTCTTGTAAAGCGCAGGTCTTTGTTTCTGAAGTCTCGCAGGTAACTGACATCCCTTCTGCTTTTATTGGAGACTAACTTGGTTTTGCTGAATTCCCTGTCTTTTTTGAATAACTTCCTTACTTGTTCAGGCTCCAAGGTTTTGACTAGTGGCACGTCGGGGATCTTTTTGAGTTTTCTGTTTCGGTTGTAAGAACTCCCCTCCTGGCCTTCAACAAGCAGTTTCTTCCTGAGTTCAAACCTGTTTTCACTAAGTGTTTTCTTTCCTTCCCTACTTAGCATTTTGATTTAAACAAGACTTATTTTATGGTGCTTAACTTCTTTGTTTGCTTCTGAAATTCCAGTTTTCAGCCACGCAAAACTTTTACGCTTTTGCTCTTCTAAGAAGCTGCTTTTCAGGTCTAAGTTGAGTTCTTGAGGGTCTTGCGGAGTGCCTGTTTCTGAAAGAACTTTATCGTCTTCAAAAGCACTTAGGTACTCTTCTAACTCAGGCAACTCTTCTGCTTCAACTATTTCAGTTTCGCTGTCTGAGTCGCTGAGTTCTTCTGCCGGTGCAACTCCTGTTAGTTTCTGTGGAACTGGGTAGTTTGTTCTTTGCATTTTAGGACGCCAAGCAGAGTACAAAAAGCTACTTTCGGGGTAGCAAAGACCTGGGTAGTCTTCTGGCAGAGCTCTAGGCATCTCTCTAGCACGCAACCAAAATTCCCCTGATATTTCGGTTTCGCCTGTTAGTTTTAAGTATGGGCGAAGGGTTGGGTGAGGTCCTATCAAAGAAACAGGGTCTATGGCCATAGGTTTCAAGGAGTTCTTGGGCAGGTCCTCTGCTAGGTGTTCTTCTACTTCGCCTTTCTTTAAAACTGAACTGTACTCTTCTTCAGCTCCACTTCTGAAACTCCTTTCTTTTTCAATAGGGAGATACTCCCCTGCACTAGGAGTTCTAAAGTCTTTGTAGTTCGCAAGTAGGAAGTCTTGGCTTTCAAGTTGCTTCATGGCTTTAAGACTGTCGAAGGACTCAAGGGGTTCTATTTCAACCTTTGCTTGGGACTCTTCTGAACTAGTTTGGAACTCCAAAGGAAAGTCCACCCTTTTAAGGTCCTCTTGTTTGATGCTGAACTCAAAAGGAATGTGTTCTTTTGATCCTAAGCCAACTAGTTCTGCTTGGTTCCAGTCCCAAGTTACGAAGTTCACAGCGTCTTCTTTGCTGTGGACTCTGTGCTTGTTCAAGCGTTCTTTGAGCATACGGAGTCGCTTGCTGGCTCTGTTCCTGGTCATTACTACACTTGCAGCCTTCACAAGTTTTTTGAGTGGTAACTGTCTTAGAGTAAATTCGTCGTTTTGGTAGGAGTTCCAGGAAGGCTTCACTTGGGGAATGCTGTTTACGTTGTAAACTACTTTGTCTGAGTCTAGGCAGTAGGAGTTGCGTATGCAGTCTCTTTCCCTTAAGAGCTGTCTTCGTTTTTGTTCTTTGTTTTCGCGTGAGTTGTGCACAGAGTCTTCGAAGTCAATACTAGGTTCTTCAATTCCTAAACACTGGAAGATTTTAAATTCTTTTTCTCTGTCGTTTTCTTCTATGATTCTGAACTCAGTGTTGAACTGCTGTTCAAAAATCACTCTGTCAAGCAGTTTGGTTTTAGCTAAAAACTTAGTTGCCTTAGTTAGGGTTTTGGAGGGCTTTGAAAGGAGTTCAGGAAGTTTCCTGGGTTTCTCAATCGATTTTTCTTGAGGAGTTCGGGAGGGTTTTTTTTTAAGGGTTTTTTGGGAGTTTAGAACTAAGGTGTTTTCGTGGACAGCACTAGCTATGACCTTCATTTTGGTAGGTTGGAAGTCAAACTCACTCAAAAGAAGTTCCACTTCAATGGTAGCTGTTGAGGCTGACTTTGGTTGGTAAGTTATAACTATTTCTTCACTAGACTTAGGGCTGATGTCTCCACTTAAAGGTTCTATTTTGAAGTCAGGGTGGTCCTGGACTACTCTTAACTCGTACTCAAAAGCAACTGGGACTGAGTTTTCCAAGAAAACTTGTTTCTGCAGAGTCTGTCCCAAACTGCATTTGCCCAAGTCCAAAAACGAAGGAAGGTACCTTTCTTTTGAGTTCATAATTGGGTAGGCGTGCACTGGAACGTTTAAGTTGCCTCCTTCAGAAAGCACTCTGAGACAGTCGTAGTAGTACCTCCACTCAGGCGGAGTGAACTGCACGTAAACTACCTCGTTCATTCCAGAGGCAAGCATGCCTTTCTTGTTGTACCTAGCTTTGAAGTAAGGCGTGTTGGTAGGCAAAATGCTGAGTCTTTGGGGAACTCCAGATATGTTTTTCACAAATAGTTTTTTCACTTGGGTCTTCTTGGCTTCATAACCGGCAAAGCACAAAACTGGAGGTTTGATCTCAAAAATCCCGTTGCTTCCTAAAACATCAAAGTGCTCTAAGTGTCACTTACTTTGGTCTAAAGTGCTTACAAGTCTTGTGCTTCTTTTGTCAATTAAGTCTTGGCCAAACTCAGTCATAGAATCCATTTTCGAATATAATTTAATTAGAAGTTACTCTGTTTCGACTTCTATTATTTGAGACTCACCTTCAAACTCCTCTTCAGCAATCTCTTCAAAGCCTAGTATTTTTTCAATGAAGAACTCAGGAGTGACTTCGTTTGGAATTTGGTCTTCAGGGTTGCCTTCGCTTTCTGGCAACAAGCTTTCCAAGCAACTCCTTAGTTCTTTGTCGTTCATTGGTTCGCCTTCTCTTTTCAGCAAGTCAAACAGGTCTTCTTTGGGTATTGCCCCGATGTTGCTTGAAATCAAGTTGAAGGCTTCCTTGATCTCTTCTTCTCCGTCGGCATAAACAGGTCGGTGGTTCACAAACACTTTCAAAAGCGTGTCTATGTCCAAAGAGTCAATGGTCTTCCCAGTTTCCGTGAACTTTGAGTACTTAACTTCGTTCTTCATGTTTTCAATTTCGTACTTCGAAGGGTAGTACCCCATCGCACTCATCAAGTACCCCACCTCATCCAAAGGAACACTTCCTTCTAACTTACGGGTTTTAGTAGTGTTTTCAGTTTTGCTTCTGATTTGCGAGTAGTAAAAAAAGTCCTTCATGTCTTTGTAAGGCTTGCCGTACTTTCCACCTTCAATCATCTCTTCAAAGGGTTCCATTCCTTCTCCTCCCAACAAAACTTGCCTTTCTAAGGAATCAGCGTCTATTTCCCACATGTTCACACAAAGGTCTTCTCGTCCTGCTGTAAACAAGTGCCTTTGGTCTGCCGACACCACAATGTCGGAAATCTTTCCTGGGTGTCCTATCAAGCCCATGTTTTTGTTGGGGTTGCCGTCTACTGGCATCTTGATCAGTCCTATGATTTTTTCGTCGGTGCTGTAAGCAAGGTAATAGTCAGGTTCGTCGATTGCAGTTCTGGCTTCTTTCTGTCTAGAAACCAACTTGATCTTAGTCACTGCGCCTCCTGAAGTAGGTCCTAAACAAGTGAGTCGGCAGTCCTTGTTGTTGGGGTTCCAAAGTTTGATTTTGTGCGCGTCGTTTATCGTGAGCAGCAAGTCTTCGCCTGTAGAAACAGGGTACCATACTACATTGGTAGGTTTGCATTCTTGTTCTATTTTGTTCATGCTGACTATTTGGAGTTGAGTAGTGTCGGTTGAGGAAGTGTCGTACTCAATTAGTTTCCTGTCATCGCCTACAGTGAAGAGTCTCAGCACTGTTTCTTCTTTTTCGTCCACACTTTCTCCAAAGCATATCCCAGTTACTTGTTTGTAGTGGGACTTGTGCGACCCACAAAACACCCACTCTTTGTTGAGGTCCGGGTTGCCTCTTCTGTACTCCCACCTAAAAAGGGTAACTCGGTGGTTGACTTCTGCTATAGCCATGGCGTTTCCGTCGGGGGAGAACGCTATTTTAACAACAGCTTTGGGGTTTTCTGTGTACTTAATGATGTCTTGCCTGGACTTGTCTGGGTTCTCAGCGTCAAGGAGCAAGAAGTTCCCGTTGCTCAGCCCTACACAGAGGAAGTTGCCCTCACTTGAGTACTCCATGCACAAAGGTTGTGCGTTTTCGTCCTCTGGAGTTTTTTCGCTTTTAAGCGAAGAGTCTTTTTCCATGGTTCTAGTTTCATAGTTCCAAATGTGGATGTAGTTCTTGGAGTCGTGCCTCCCCCCAGCCAAAGCCATAAGTGGTTTTTTGGGGTGCAAGGCACAGCACAAAACAGGGTACTTCATTCCTTTAATCAGAGTTTCTCCCTGCACAAAGTTCTCTTCTCCTACAGGAGGCACTTCTTCGAAGTAAGTTGACTTCAAGCTAATGATTTTGGCGTTGTTGGAAGCTACCACGAAGTCTGGGCACGCAAACCCAGAGTCCTTTTCGGGCGAGTAAGAGTCCTCGGAGTTCAGAACTTTAGAAAGTTCGTCAGTGCTTCTTCTAGGAGGCAAGTTGGCGAATGATATAGAAGTGATGTTTTCTGCAGAGATGTGCTCGAACCAAGCTTCCACAGTGTACCGCTTGTCGTAGAACCTCACAGCTCCGTCCCTGGACCCCACAACTAAGTACTCTCCTTGGGTCAGCAGGAAAGTTACTTCCCGGTTCACTAGCTGAACTACTTTTATAGGCTTCCTAGAGTCTACAGCGTCTTCTGACTCCATAAGGTTGTTTACGTCCCAAACTACAATCCTTCCGTTTTTAGTTCCACTCACTGCTTGGGAAGTGTCTGGAATAAACACTGTTTGGGTTAGTGGTTCCATCTTCTGTCTGAAAAAGAACTTCATTTCCTTTTCGTTGTCTTCGTACTTCAAAGTTTGTTCTGAGTCATCCCACTGCCAAAACAACACTGACTCCGAACTGTTGGAAGCAAACTCAAATGAGTTGCTGGGGTTGAACCTAATAGAGTGGTGCAGTCTTTCTGGGTGTTCCGGGTCGTGGGTGTTGGGGATGTCCCCTGCAACTATCATTAGTTCTTCAGTTTCTTCTGCCTCAGCACTCCAGTCCCATATAGCAATTTCTTGTGGAAAGCTGTTGGACAGAGTTGCAATGAACCGACCGTCACTCGACACGTCTATTCTGTGAACTCCTTCTCCGTGGGGTGAGAAAATGGTTCTTACCGGCGTGGCAGTTAATGAATCCCAAACTACCATTAGTGAGTCTTTCCCTCTGTCTGCAGTGATGATCCACTTCTTGTCTGGAGACACTACACAGCAGTTGACTTGGTTGCAGTGTCCTTGGAGCAGTCTTTGTTCCCGCGTTTCGTAGTTGTAAATAACTCCAGTGTGTGCTGCTGTGTAAAATATTTCAGTTCTGTCTTCGGAAGTTAAGTTGTGGACTCCGTTCACTATGTCTTTGTTGAAGCCCACGACCCACTTTAAGTTCAGAGCGTCTCCTGGTTCGTTATGTTGCAAGTCTTCTTCCATGATTATTTAAACATGAATATACAACACTTAGTGGAATACTCAAAGCTTATTTACATTATTCATCGAAGCTTGCAGCCTTGTCTATAAACAGACTGAAGTCATTCCTTTTCTCCTTGTTGTAGTCAGTCTTGCTGCTACTGCTAGTAGAAAGGTCTAGACTTCCTTCGATTTCTTCATACTCGAACTCAACTTCTATTTCGTGGTTTTCGTCCCTTTCGTTATGATACCAGTCTTCTGATTCGCTTTGCCTTGAGTAATCTAGTTCTGCCCGGCAAGACCCTTCAAGACCGTCACAGTCTCCTTCAATTTCTGACTCTGAGAAATAGTCTATTTGCGACTCTCGCTGTCTGTCATAGCCAGTCCTAGTTTCTTCCATGAATTCTCCGTTAGCATCAATGTAAATGTAGCTACCATCTTCACATTCTTCTTCTTGCCTATATTCTAGTTCTAGATCATACTCGAATTTATCAGAGCTTTCATATTCAAATTCATGTGAACTGAACTCCTCGTTTTCAAACTCTACTGTTCTTGTGAATTCGCAGCTTTCTTCCTGGCATTCCTCCTCACAGTAATACTCTTCTTCGTAGCAATACTCTTCTTCATAGTAATACTCTTCACATTCTTCTTCCCAAGAGTCTTCTTCTTCGTAGCAAGTTTCTTCTTCCCAAGAGTCTTCTTCTTCGTAGCAATACTCTTCTTCATAGCATACCTCTTCAGTATAGCATTCTTCTTCGTAATAGTACTCTTTTTGGCACTCTTCTTCAAAATACCCTTCTTCTAAATACTCGTGATGTACTGACTTTAATAGACCGTAGTCTCCGAAACTTCGCTTTCCCAAAAGCCTTGGAACGCTTTGGTCCCTTTCTGCCTGAGCAAAAATTAGCAAAGAAAAAGCTAGAACTAACTGGATTGCTTTCGGAGACATTTAATTTATAATTGACTGCACTACTCCTATTTAAATTTGGCGAAAATATGGAGGAGGACTGAAGCACTAATCAAGGCTCCATCGGGCTACTAGAACTGTCAGTGCTTCTTACTTCTTAATCAAGAATTAATTAAGCTTCTTACAAGGAACTCTTTGCTTGACCTAAAATCCTAGAAAAGCAAAACAATATTTATGCAGGGGTTTTTCCGCTGACAAAGACAAGTGCAACTAATAACACCCTAAGGAGCATCTAGCTATTAAGTTAACTTTTTGAACACCACTTCTCAACTTGTTGTTAGCTGTAAACTCCTGCCATTCTGGTTATTAAAACATGACTAAAGTAGTGATGTACGACGGAGTCTGCAAACTCTGCAGTTGGGGAGTCAGCATAGTTAAGAAGAAAAGCCCACCAGAACTTATCCAATGCATACCTTACCAAAGAAAACCTGAGGTCTTCCAACAATACCCTGAAATTCCTAAAGACATGAGCTCAGTAGCTTTTATTGACGAAGGAAAAGTTTACTTGGAGTCCACTGGAGTGCTTAAGGCGTGCAGTTACCTAAGCTTTCCTTACTGGACTATGTCAGGGTTACTTGTGGTCCCTGCTTTTTTAAGGAACCCTCTCTACCGATTCATTGCAAGGAACAGATACAGCGTTTTTGGGAAAAAAGACCAGTGTGACTAATAATGGAAGATCTAATTACTTAAAAGTGATTATTGAAACTTTCCCTCCCGTTCCAGCGGTTTTTAGGTCTGGAGTTGCACTTAGGTCTTACTTGGTGCCCTTGGGGTGTTCTAGAAAAATCTATAGTTCTTTTGGTCCTTTGGCACCTTGGCTTGTCTTTGGTTTGGCATTTCTTCTCTTTTTTAGGTGAATATTTGTGCCTTTTATGTACTTCCTCAGTTCTGTGTTTGGGCTTAGTGCAGTCTCTTTTAGGAACGTGCTTCTCAGGGTAGCTCAGTTCCTCTTCTTCACACAGTTCTTCATAACATATTTCTTCTGTATAACAGATTTCCTCCATGTAGCATTCTTCCTCAGAAGACTCCTCTAAGTACTCGTGATGTACTGGCTTTAATAGACTACAGTCTCCAAAACATTCTTTCCTCAAAAGCCCTGAAAGGCCTTCGTCCCTTTCTGCTTGGATAAAAATTATCCAGCAACAAAGCAAAATTAACTGGATTGGCTTTGGAGACATCTTAATTTATAATGCATTGTACTACTCCTATTTAAATTTGGCGAAAATATGGAGGACTAGAATTGGGTTTATTAAGTTTTCTTAAAGGAACCTTTGGGCTCTTCCAGAAACCTTCGGAACGCTACCATTACAATTGGAGACACCAGTGCTATCAAGCACACATAAAGCCATACGTAGGAACAGTCACTTGTGTCATTTGAAGGACAGTACTTACTCAGTAACTCCCCAGACAGTATGCCAGCAATCATAGCACTCAACGAGTAAGGTATAACAGCAAGTGCCAAAAACATGCTTTCTTTGCCTTTAGGAGCTATTTGAGTAGTGTACTCTGTCAGTCTGGGAGTCCAAATTCCGTCACCCACTCCTAACACCAACACAAACACTCCAATAGTAAAGTAACTAGTTCCTAGCAGCATTGCAGCAGATGAAATTCCTACTAAAGTGCCTCCAACAACCAAAAGTGAGTAGTTGTTTAAAAAGTAAACAAGAATAGTTAAACTAGGCATTGACACTGACAAAGCTAACTCGTGCAGTGCAAGCATGTACCCATAGTGAGCGCCTTCTCCCATAGTTCTGATCATGTACACTGGAAGAGTAGCCCCCAGCTGAAAATAAACTGACTTAGAAACTATCAGAAAGACCACCAGTGTTGCAAACCTCCAAAAACTAGCTAAAGAAAGTACCTCTTTGTTGTATTTGCACCAACTAGTTTTAGCTGTTACCCTGACTTCGTTTTGGCCTGAATCTTCAAGGTCCAGTTCCTTCAGAAACAAACTCATTACCAGTGCACTCAAGTACAAAAACACAGACAAGCTGAACAATACCTTGAAAGCAAACTCACTAGAGTTGAACAAGTGCAGAACGTAGTCAATAACTACTCCAGCCAGCACTCCGGCTCCAGAGTTAGCTAGGTAAAAAAAGGAATAGGCAATGCTTCTGTAGCTTTCATACGTGTAGTTCTTGACTGCTAGTTTGGTTGTAGGCACACTCGTTGCCAAAGAAACCATTACAAAAGTATATACACACCCCAGTTGTACGTAGATGTTACCTGAAAGAATCACTGCAGAGTACCCTATCATTCCAAGCACAGAACTCACTATCAGAGTGAAACGCACTCCATATCTACTTGGCAAGTTTCCAAAAGCTAACAAGTAAACAAAGTAAACAACTCCTTTCAGTGAAAAAGCAAACCCTGCTGTTTGGTCATCCATGCCGTGAACTACTCTCAAGTACAAAGCCAGTGAAAAGGACAAAAGCCCAAACCCCCAAAAAGCAACGAAGTTTATAGCAAACGCCAGCCAAAGTTCGCTAGGAGCAGTTCCTAGTTTTCTAACTGAACCTTTGAACTTGCTCCAAGCAGAGGGTTTATCTTCTAGTTGTGAGTAACTTACCTGCGACATATTTTCTAGAAGCTTAAGTTATTACTTTTTGGAAGGCAGCAGTATCCTTTCAAGCCCCATGAAAGGACTCTCAACCATCAATGATATCGGCAAACCCGCTGCAAACGAACAAATGCAAGCTGTCAACACGTCAGTGAAAAGGTTTGCGTCGCAAAGGTAGTACCCAGTCTTTAGACTTCCAAAAATGATGTACAGAATCATGTAGTGGATCAAGTAAGTTGCAAAGGAAATCCTAGCTAAAGGAGTCCAAACGCTGGCAGACAAGAACTTAAACACAAGAGTTCCGTGGCCAAGCAGAATTGGAAGAAGTATACAAGAAAGTCCCAAAATAAAAAGTATTCTGTAGAAACCAAACCACAAGTACCTGTTATGGTGCTCCCAATCATCGTGTGGAGACTCTCCTTCTTCTAAGTAAGAAGTATAGTCCTTCCATGCTGAGTGTTGCAGAAAGATAAAGATGTTGATCAGAGCTGCACCCATTGCATAAACCACCCATCTCACCATCCAGTTGTCAAATGCTCTAGCTATCAAACTAGCAAACCTGTCGTAGTGTTCCTTGTTCTTCTCCCAAAAGTGCTTGCTGTGCAGTACAAGTCCACAAGCAATTCCAATTGCATAGGCCCCACACCTTCCGTAAGGCTTTGTGTAGAGTTGTTGGAATTGGGTTTCACTAGGAGGACCACCTACACTAAAGTCATAATGCCTTGAAATAAAGACTCCTGAAAGAATATTTAGGACAATCAACCCTGAGATACTTCCCCAGCCTACCCATCTCGAAGCCTTGTGGTGGAAGTAAAGTATTACTGGAGAGATCATGAAAAACTGCATGTCGTTTGCAAGGTACCAACTCCACCCAATGCAGCCGTTCCCGTTTCCATCTGGAATAAAGTTATTGAGGAACATCAGATTAGTCCACCAATAGTCGCTACAATCACCCGTTAGGGCATCTCCATTCAGCCAGACAGGTCCATACCCCATATACTTAGTAAAAGCCCATATAAAGAACAAGCAAAAAGCATAGGTGGGAAGCAATCTAATGAACCTGTGCAAGTAGGTCATAGCGAACTCCTGAACTTTGAGACCGTCTTTTCTAGCAAGCAACTCCACGAAGAAGTAAGCCATCAACAAGCCAGATATCCAGAAAAAAGTGTCCACTGCGTAGAACCCTCCATAAACCAAAGCTGTTTTTTTGTAGCCAAAGTAATCTGCAATATCATAGTAGTTGTACACAGGGAAGAATAAGTTCCTCATCAAGAAAGTATGCCCCATAATTACCCAGCAAAGAGACATCACCCTGACTCCGTTCAGCAAGTCTAGTCTGTTTTTTTCGCCTGTTTTTTCTGAACTCCGGCTAGTGACCAGTTTCTTAAAGTTGGTGTAAACTGAGAAGCACAAAAGGGCCTTCAGGAAATTGTCAGAACTCATGTAAGTGCTGAAATCTGGCTTTTGGGTTTCTTCGGCAGAAACCAAAGCTTTGGCTTCTTCAGTCTTTTTGTTGACTTTGGTTGTAAAAACGTCCAGAGTAGTTCCTACTACACAGGCCAGTCCAATCAGTAGACACACTATGACCATAACAATAGCTCTGGAGTCTAAGTTGTTGTAGTTCTCGTGGATGAAGTCTTCGGGAAACAAGATGTTATAAGGAGGTGCAGAGGCTTCTTCTGCTTTATAAGCTTCTGGCAAGAAATTCAAGCTACCTAGAATCTTGTAGTAGTCTTCAATNGTGCATATACTAGGACCACATATACTTAAGTAACTTCTTTCGCCTATGAGTAGAGTATACTTAGCTCCTTCAAGGGCGTTGCACTTCATAAAGTCCCCGAGCGAGTTGACTCTCAATCCACTGTAGCTAGCAGCCTGCCCGTACCAGTCCGTTGGCACAAGCTCAGCAACTCCTTTAGTCAATATTTGGGTTAACTCAGAAGCACATTCTGCAAAGTCTTGGCTGTAAACGCCTGCAAGNAGTAGCAATAAAAGGTACTTCTTTGCCATAATAAATATGCAACAAGTAACTAATTCGNTCAACTCAAATAAGTTTTAAAACAACTTGTAAATTACTAACTGTTACGTCTGGGAGAAGGATTCCTACCGAAACTGCCCCAACTAGACCTGCCTTTAGAGATGCTTCTAGCTCCTGGAGAGCTGTGTCTGATCACAGGGGTTTCTACTCTTTCAGGCTCCACAGAAACTTTAAACAACAAAGCCTCTTCTACTTCATCAGAGTATTGGTGAGTTATAGTAAGTGTTGCTTCTATTTGTCCCTGGGACTCTGGAGTTTCTATCTTCAGGTGTATGTAGTCTTTGTTTTGGGGTTTGATGCAAAGGGTGTTTTTTCTAAGCACCAGCACAGAAGGGTTGCTGCTGGTTAGTAAAAGTTGTTTTTCGTAGGTGTCAGGGTTGCTGTAAAGGAACTTCTTGTAAAGGGTGTTGTTCGGAGTGCTGTAGACTTCGTACTCTTTGCTAACTCTACTGACCTTGAGAGTAGGCTGCAGCACTTCGGTTCCAAGTGACTCTTCAATCTTCCTTTTGCACCAAGAGTCAAAAGTCATAGAAAACTCGCCAAAAGCTACTTGGTTGTCCTTTTGAAGCACTCCAAACACCTCTTCAATGGTTTCTTCGCCAATGGCAAGTTCTAAGTTCCTAGCAAGCTGAGTGGTGAACTGAAAGAACTCTTTGTAGTTCATGTTCTTTTCGCTGGTGAACTGTCCCCACAACTTGTTGAGTCCAACATTTCTTAGTTTTTCATGATTTAACTGAGTTTGTGCTAGTGTGTTTCCCATTCAAAAATGTCTTTGCGCAACTCGGAAGTTACGAACGAAATGATAGAAGAAGGCTGGAAGTACCTCTACAAGCACCAAATACTCGAACTCTTCGAAGACTTAACTACCATGCTTGCTTACGAACGCCCTCCTGACATCAAGGACTTTCTGATCAAAGAACTAAACAGCAGGAAGTCTAAAGGACCCGCTGGACACGCTGTGTTCACTGACCAGGAACTCAAAAACGTGTTTACGCTGTTTGACCTGCGCCAGCAAGGAACTCTTTCGCAGAACCAGTGCAAAGAAGCCCTTAGGACTATTGCACACTCTGCTTTTCAGTACGACAAGGTTGAAGAGGTCCCTATACCTGAGTCAGTGGATGCTTTGACTTTTAAACAACTAGCATACAGAGTACTAGGTTAATAATTGGTTTTAGAGTAAATGGACTTGCATATATTCCCAATAGATTAATTTAACGGAAATATGACTCACAGAACAAACCAAGAAAACTCCCCAACCGACCAAAAGTCCTACTCAACTGCTCGTCCAGCCCTAACTAGTCTTTCTGCAGAAAACCTTGCAGTTCCTAGTCCACAGACTGTCCCTTCCTATGCTTTCCAAATATTCCAAAACTTGCTGGAAACTCAACGTAACTACATTCCAGACCCCCACTACATCCAGAACCACCAAGAAATCAACCACAAAATGCGTGCTGTCCTTGTAGACTGGACTGTTAACGTGCATTGGAAGCTTAAACTCAGCACCGAAACCCTCTTTCTAACAGTCAATCTTATAGACAGGTACCTTGAAAAGCGCAGTGTTAACCGCAAACAACTCCAACTAGTAGGGATCTGCTCTTTGTTTGTAGCTGCCAAGTACGAAGAGATCTACCCACCCACAACTTCAGAAATGCTTTACTTGGCAGACAAAGCTTACACAAAAGAGCACTTACTCAAGATGGAAGTAGACATGCTCAACGCCCTGGAGTTCAACATGAGCGGCCCCAGCACTTGGAGGTTTTTTGAAAGGTTGTGTGACTTAAGCAAGTTGAAAGGCAAAAAAAGGAGTTTGGGTCACTACTTACTTGAACTGTCTTTGGTTGAGTACTTCATGCTAAGGTACAGACCCTCTGTGCAAGCTGTGGCAGCTACCTTCATTGCCCACAAAATGTTTGACAAGGACTTTGTCTGGGCTGGAACAGAAGAACTGTTCCACAGAGAAGACGAGTTCAGAGACTGCGCTAAAGAAATGCTGGTGATCCTTCACTCTGTAAAAATACACCCGCTTACTGCTGTCAAAGACAAGTTTGAGCGGCCTGTACACCACAAAATCTCTACTGAAGACTACTTAATTTAACTTTAACCCCAGTTAATGATGTTTCCAGAGTCGAGAGCAGCTCTTTGAGTGACTCTGGCTTTTCTGCTGCTGGGAGTTTCTAGTTGTTCTGAGTTCCAAGAAAAGATGTTTGAGTGTTTGAGGTGGTCTTGTTTTTTCTTAGGTTTGGGCAAGTTTACTTCTTGGCTAGACCAAGCAGTGATTTCGCCGTTGTCTTTAAAACTTGGTTGGGCTTTTCTTCGGTGCACTAAGTGCTGTCCAGTTGCTACTTGGTCAAGTTCTTTTTTCAAAAGTTCTTCCTTCATCTTCTCTTTGTGGACGGGGTTGGACTGGACTTTTTGGCCATTGAGGAAAGCAAAGGTGCTGGGGTCTTTTTTATGCGGACTGCCTGCCAAACGGCTGGTTTGCTGGGACTCGTAGAGGCTGTTGTATATGCTTTTTCCAATTTTCTGGAAAGGAACTGACTTGGAACTTTCGTGTTCTCTAATGTTTTTTTGGAGTTCAGAGGAAATGGGTATGTTGTTTTCAGTGAGGTACTCGCAAAAACCGTCTTTGGATAAGTTGCCTTTAGAGTAAGCTTTGATTCTTTGGGTCAGTGAGTCCCAGTCTACTTTGGGGGCAGGAACTACTTCTGATGAATGTTTGGTTTCTAGTTTCTGGGAACCTAGTGTAGTGAGGCTGGTGCTGCTCAGAATTCGTTGGGTTTTAGGGTTGGAGTAGTAGTCATCTTGTTTAGCTTTGGGTGTTTCTCCTAGGGACCTTAAAAGTTTTGTATAGTTTCTGTTGGGGTTTTCAAGGGTTTTGTAAAACTGCTCGGTAGGCTTGATTCCGCAGTCTTCTTGTACCTTTTCCGTGAACTTTTTGCTAGAGAGCTGGCCGCTTTCTAAGTTTTCGTAAAGAGACCGCAGCTTAGACAGCTTTTCTGACTGAAAAGTAGAAGTAGAAGAGGTCCCGCTTCCAGTACTTTGTGTTTTGAGTTGCCTAAGTACTTTAGCTAAGGACACAGTTGAATTAGAAATGTTTTCGTGCTCACGGTTATTAATTTTGTAAGGATTTCTTTCAGCCTTCATTTTATTGTAATGGTACTTTTGGTGTTACTCGGAACAGCCTTTGCTAGTTTACTCAATCCTCAAGAAGATCTTGACAAAGTCATCCAGAAGTCCATTGAACTGGACAGGTACAACGAAGTCACCTGCAAAAGACCTTCAGTAAAAGAGTTTGTGCACCTGTGGAATAACCTCAATCACAAGTGCTTAGAAACTGACCAAAACGACTTTGTTTACGTCTCTTACAAAGCCTACTTAAACGCAACTAGACAAGCCATCAAACAAGAAGTTAACTTTGTGTGGAGTAACTACAAAAAGCATGCTTGGGGCAGCGACACTATCCTCCCTGTTTCTGGAAAACCTTTTGACGCATTTGGAAGCATCAGCTACATGATCCATTCAAGCTTGGATAGCTTGTTTTTGATGGGAAACCTAACAGACTTTAAAGAAGCTTTAGAGTACTCTGTTACTACTGGGAAAGAGATCCATACTTCTGAGTACATACAAGACTTAGTAGGGGGTTTGTTGAGTGCTTACTTTTTAAGTGGGGAACCTTTAGCCTTGGAAAAAGCCAAGCAGGCTGGAGAGTTGCTTTGGAAGATTTACACCTACAGAAAAGAACTGCTGCCTTACCCGTTCTTTAACTTAACAACTGGACAAGGAACAGTTCCTGACAAGATTGTTAAGTCTTCAGAACTTTTGAACCTTTCAGAGTTGTTGGTGCTGTATAAACTCACTAACTCCCAAAACTACCAAAGAGTCATTAACTCACTTGAAAACTTAATCCAGGAAAAGTCCAAAGATCTTAGTTTCCTCCCAATTTCCTTTTTCACTCGCGAGTTCAAACGAATGCAGCCTAGGTTTGGGGGTTCTTTCATCTTAAACTCGCAAGGAGCCCACTTGCACAGGTACTTGTTTAACAACTGGCTTTTGTCTGGACACTCTTACTTCAAAGAGCTTTACGACCGCACTAAGTGGAAAGTTATTGACCTAGCCCTAACCAACCAAGAAGGAAAACTATTTATCCCAGTAGTCACTGAGAGAGGAGACACTCGGCACGAACTGCACCAAGCTTCTTGTGCCTGGGCAGGTCAACTTGCCCTTGAAAACTTACTTAAAGACTACAACTCCACAGAAGTAGGTTTTGCCAAAAAGCTCATGGAAACTTGCTTAGAAATGTTTTCGGAAAAAGAACTCCCGAGTAGCACGTTTAAGTTTTCTAAGGAATCCACTGAGCCCCTACCAGGGGGGTTTGAACTGCACTCAGAAGTGTTTGAGGGACTTTTCCACCTTTACCGACTTACAGGAGACCAAAGATACAGAAAAGTGAGCATGAGCATATTTGAAAAGGTAAAAGCACAGTGCAAAGCCCAGTACGGGTACAGCACTCTGGATCAAGAAGGCAAGCAGACAGATACGATGCCGAGTAGTTTCTTAAGCAAAACTCTGAAGTACCTTTACTTGCTGCACAGCTCAGAAACCTTTTTGAAGGAAGACAAGTATCTCTTTACTCCCAGAGGACATATCTTTAAGTATATAAGTTAAACTTGTTTAGACCGGCGTTGGGGGGACATCTGACTAGATCTTGGTTTAAATGTACACTTACCTCCAAAGAACCTAGCTGAGTTTTTGATTGCCGACTCTATTTCATAAGAAAAGTTAGGAGGTAGGGGGAAGGACTGTCGAGTTTTCACAGCTATCTGCATGAGTCTTTTCATTTCTTTTTTGAGTTGGAGTATCTTTTCAGCACTGTTTTCTTCAGAAATAGCCCAGTCTAACTTGACTTGCTTAAGTTGCATAAGTAACTTTTCGTTTTCTATTTTGGCTTTTTCTCTTTGGTTTTTGGCTTTTCTAAGGCGGATTTTTAGCTCGTCGCAGTTAGGTAACTTCCTGTCATTTTCTTTACACTCAGAGTGACTGGGCGAAGCTTTGGTAGACACTACAGGGGAGTTGTAGCCTGTGCTTTCTTCAGTGTTTACTTTGCAGTTGCCAGAGTGTCCGTGGAACTGACTGGCTTCGAACAAAGCTTTGCAGATCTCGCATTCGAAACTAGAGGCTGACTCCACTAGTTTCTGGCAGCTCTTTAGGTAGTTGTAGTGCTCCAGAGTAACTCTTTTGTAGTCTTCTTCTTCTTTAGTAGGCAGAATGAAGTTACTAGAGAGGTTCTCGAACTTAGGAGTTGAGCTGTTAGACCTGTGGTGGATCTTGCGTGGCGAGGGTACTGGAGGCTTGGTGATTGAAAGACTCATTTCAACTCGGAGGTCTCCAAGCTGTCTTTTGAGTCGGGAGATTTCAGTTTCTTTTTCAAGTAGTTGTTCAGAAAGGGTTTCTTTTTGCTTGTTTGAGTTGGTCACGTCTAAGTGCTTTCTCTCTTCACTGGCACGCAGTCGGATGTTTCTTTTCAAGTGGTCGATTTCTTCGTCTTTTTGCTTGATGACTTCTTTTTGGCGGGCAGAAGTGGACTCGAGAGAAGAGATGAGTTTCTGGAAAGACTTCATTTGGGTCCTGAGTTTCTTAAGTTCTTCCTGAGTGTTTTCGGCGAAGGTGAGCATGTGCTGTGTGCTTTCGATTCTGTCTTTGATGTTGCTTTTTTTGCGGGTGTTGAGTTTGCTGCCTATGTCTGACACAAGAGTTTGGAGTTCGGTTCTCCACTTTTCAGCAGCTTCTTCGGCTTCTCGTCTGGCGTGGACTAGTTCTTGCATCTGTTTGGAACTTTCGTCAATTGCAGACTCTAGTTTTTCGCTGAGAGAACTATTGATTTTTTCTTGGTACTCGTTTTCGAGTTGTTCTTTTTGGAGTTTGAGTTCCCATTGGAGCTTTTCCACTTGTTTTTCAAGGGCTTGTTTGTCTTGTTGGTAGATTTCTTTGAGTTCTTGCAAGCACTGTTGGGTTTGTTCGCGGGCTGACTTCAAGTCTTCTTCTGCGTCTTGTTTGGACTTTTCGAGTTCTTTGTTGAGTTTGTCTACTTCGGACTCAAGTCTTTCTGCTTTCTTTTTGTCGTTTTTAGAGTTGAGTTCTTCTATTTTGTTTTCGAGTTCGCGTTTTTGTTCAGTGAGTAGGTAGTTCTCTTGTTTGAGTTTGAGAACTGCGTCTTCGGATTTCATTTTTTGTTCACGTAATTGGTACTCTAGGTCGGAGTTGGTGTTTTTGAGAACTGAAAGGTGGGATTCGTAGGAGTCTATGACTTCTTTGTGTTTGGACTTGAGAGCGTTGAGTTCGGCAGTGTGCTGGTCCTGTGCATCTTTTAATTGTTGCGGAGTTTGTGAAGGAACTGAGTAGTCGGTATTGTTTGTGAGTGACTTGAGCATAGATTCGTACATGTTTTTAAGAGAGGCTTCTCTGGACTTAGCTTCCTCCAGCTCTATTTGCATAAACTCTAGTTTCTGCTTGAGTATCTCGGGGTCTTCCATGAATTAATTATTTATAAGTTAGTCCGTTAAATGGACTTTGTATAAATCATTTATGCTGTCTCACCTTAAAAAAGACTTTTCTGAAGAGCAGCAAGAAAGAATACTTTACCTTGCAGGAGGCTACGGGTTGCTTATGAGCAAGGGTTTAACTCACCAGTGCCACTTGCCCATCTCCCTGCTGCCTACTCAGTTTTCAGGCCAACTAGTTCAGGAAATCACTGAGTTAACTCCTGACTTCAACTTGCTTATGTACAACGTCCACCTTGACCGAAAGTGGATCTTTGAAGTTTTGGACCAAGTAGGACAGATTGACGACTTCACCGGAAGGCTTTTGTTTATTGCCAAGAAAAAAGAAACTGAGGGCTGGGAAGAGCCTGGCTTTTTAGGAATGAACAGAAACGACTTTATGTTAGACAAAGCTACACAAAGTCTCAAACAAGTAGAGTTCAACACAATGGCAAGTTCTTTTGGAGCACTTGCAACTAAGATGCCCAAGCTCCACAAGCTGATACTTTCTCAGTATTCCGAACACTTCCAAGGTGTTGACCCCTTTCATGTCAAGGACAACTGCGCACTTAACAAACTCTCTGAAAGCATTGCCAAAGCCCACGAAGTCTACAACTCCTCAGCAAGTGTTATGTTTTTAGTGCTGAGTGTAGAAAATAACTACTTCGACCAAGTTTACTTAGAAAAGAAACTCTGGGAAAATTGGGGGATCCCTGTAGTAAGGGCTTCTTTGATGCAGGTTTACGAAAGAGGCTTTATCAACGAGAGAGGTTGCCTTATTTACCAAAACCAAGAAGTAAGCGTAGTGTACATGCGGGCCGGGTACTCTCCTGACCACTACCAGTCTGAAAGTGAGTGGAAAGCAAGGGAACTGATAGACCTCAGCAGAGCTATTAAAACTCCCAACATATTCTATCACTTAGCAGGAACTAAACGAGTTCAGCAGTGCTTAGCAGACAAAGCAACCCTTTCGAAGTTCATTGCCCAAGACAAAGTAGACTTAGTCTTTAAGTACTTCACTGACCTTTACGGGTTCGACTCTGAGTTGCCAGATGAACTCCTTAGGGAAGTCCAAAGAGCTCCCCAGAACTTCGTACTGAAGCCCCAGAGGGAAGGAGGAGGCAACAACATCTACGGAGAAGAAATTCTGAAGCACTTCGAAAACTACGAGTCTCAAGAAGTCAGAGAAAAACTAAAACAGTACATACTGATGCGCAAAATTGAGGCTCCAGAAGTAGACAACTTACTAGCTCGGAACGGATCAGTCAACAAAGCCAAAACCCTTAGTGAACTAGGCATGTTCGGCACGTTAGTTGCATCAGGAACAACAGTGCTTAATAACGAATACGCAGGGTACCTCGTAAGGACTAAGTCAAGCGAAGCTACAGAAGGAGGAGTGGCAGCAGGATACGCAGTAATAGACTCCATTTACCTAATATAAACTAATATGCTTTTCGGATTTCCTAGTCCTGAGAACGTGAGGGCCAGAAGAAGAGCCCAGCCCTTCTTCGAAATGTACAAGGCGTTTCCCGCGGGTTTCTTCGGAAGAGACGACATTGAAAAGGGCAACATGATCCTTCTGCCGCCTTCTGCCGCCCGACACCTGACCGAGTTGCATATTGAAGGCCCAATGCTGTTCAGAATCACCAACAACGCCATAGGACTCTCCACTCACTGCGGAATGCTTGAGTTCACTGCTGAAGAAGGCACTGTGGTCCTGCCTTTCTGGTTACTGCAGCACTTGGCTCTTCGAGAAGGCGATGATGTATCTATTGAAAGTGCCATTTTACCTAAAGGAACCTATGTAAAGCTCCAGCCCCATAAAACTGCTTTTATAGACCTGCCCAACCCCAAAGCTGTTTTGGAAAACGCTTTAAGGAAGTACGCTTGCTTAACTAAAGGCGACTCCATTGTTATAGAGTTTGCCGGAAACACTTACGAAATTGACATCATAGAAACCAAACCTCACGAAGCGATTATGACTATCCAAACTGACTTAGAAGTAGACTTTGCCACTCCAAAAGACTACAAAGAAGAACCCACCCTCCAGAAAGAGCCCTCTTGGGAGTTCAGAGAAGAGTCCACTCCTGAAAAGCAACAAGGAAACCTCTGGGGAGGCCAAGGACGCCGACTTGACGGCAGACCAGCCCAAGAGCCCCCTAAGCAAGAGCCCAAAGAGAGAGAATACGACCCTAGGAAGCACAGACTTGTGCACGGTGTCCGCAAGACACAAAGCAACCAACCTCAAGACTACTGGGAAAGATTCTCAGAAGGAAAGACTCTTAAGTAATAATATGGCGGA
>PR_CR_10_Liq_1_inCRDRAFT_1000062_pt1 | contig 52364 bp, 29 predicted proteins | sample PRCRCaboRojoPR_3_FD_10241 | JGI IMG/M metagenome (IMG submission 10241) | reverse complement strand
TGAAGAAACTCGGGAAAGTGAAATGGGCAATCACTTAGAGACTCAGCTATTTGGGTTCAGAATTGAAGAAATGAACCTAGACCTAGCTGAATTCTTAGTAGAAATTCCCAACTGGAATGCATCCCTAGAAAGGTTCCAGGAAGAAGTACTCAAGAACTACAGACAGGGAGTCAGCAAAGGAAAGAAGTCATTCAAGATGAAGAAGTCAGTTGAGTACAGAGCAGGCATTGCTGGGTGCTTCTATGACATAAACAGGCAACAAATCAACGATGTTAAAGGTTTTAAGTAATGCGTAATGATTTATTGACTAAGCCTTAAGAATAATTTCAGTCTAATAAATAGTTCTGGTTTGATCCTGGGTGAACATAGTACAGTAATATGTGTAGTAAACGGGCTTGGTGTGCTTAGGTTTTATTGAGTGAAAAGGCTAAGTTATAAATGGATCTTAGCTCGAATTTAGAGGACCTAGCGATTCCACTTATTAGGGGAGCAGACTGCGGGAAGGAGATCGACGAAATGATAAAGGACTTAGAACCTTGCAAAACGTTGGAAGGACACACAAGTGTGGTTTTATGTTTGATAGTTGCTGGAAAGTACTTAGCATCAGGATCCTTCGATAAAACCGTAAGGCTTTGGGAGATCGAGACCAAAACACAAAAGCAGGTTCTCAGAGGGCACACTGGCATGGTCTATTGCCTAGAGATGGTTGGGAGATACTTGGCTTCGGGCTCAGAAGACAAAACAATAAGGCTTTGGGACCTTCAAAGTATGAAAACAGTAGCAGTTTTAGAAGGACACACAGAATTTGTTGCTTGCCTCAAGTTAGTGGGAAACTACCTAGTCTCTGGTTCAGTAGACACTACGATTAGGTTATGGAACACTGAAACTATGCAAGAGGAAGGAGTCTTGAAAGGCCACGAGAGTGCAGTTAGTTGCTTGGCAGAAGTAGATGGGTACTTAGCTTCTGGGTCTTGGGACGAGAGCGTGAAGTTATGGAACCTCCAAACAGGGTGTGAAGAAGTAACCTTCAAGGGCCATACAGGGTGGGTGTTTTCCTTAGCAGTAGCTGGTGGTTATTTAGCATCAGGGTCAAGCGATTGCACTATAAGAGTTTGGAACGTGCAGACCAAACGTGCAGAAGGTGTGTTGGAGGGGCACTTTGGTTCGGTTTTTTGTCTGACACATTTGAGTGACTACTATTTGGCTTCAGGATCACTAGACACTACCATCCGAGTGTGGAACGTTCAAGAGATGAAGGAAGAGGTTGCATTCAGAGGTTATGGCGACGCAACTGTGTGCTTAACAAAGATGGGGAACTACCTTGTTTCGGGGTCTTATGACAACAATGTCAGACTATGGAGCGCGGGGGAGAAAAAGAATGGGTACTTCGGTGAGTGGTGGAGTGCCATAAACCCCGTGGGGTTGGTTTTTGACGTAGGCTCCGTTCTTTACAGAACTTTATTTAAGTTTGATTAATAAATTAGTACAAAACTGGGTCTGTGCTATAGCTTGGAGTCTTTAGAGCAGTTAACTAGGACTGATCACTTAGAGCTTCCTGATAGTTTAAACCCTAATGGCTCTGGAATTAGTCCTACCTTAGTTAAATGGATAGTGAGGCGCCAGAAGTACTGCATGGACCTAACAATAGTACTGAGTATGACGTCAGCAAGTCGAAACTGAGGTATTTAATGCTATCCTTAGCATGCTTGCTTTGCTTTGGGAGTTATTATGTTTACGACAACCCTGCTGCTCTGCAAAGTCAACTTGAAGAAGTAATTTGCACTTAGCACCTAGGCATAAGCAGTTTTAAGTACAACTTGTTTTATTCGTTGTATTCTTTTCCAAACATAATTTTTCCTCTGTTTGGAGGGTACATAATTGACTTGTTAGGCGTGAGAATAGGAATAGTGGTGTTTTCGGGACTTGTGTGTTTAGGACAGACTTTGTTTGGGTTTGGTGTTTTTTTGAGGTCTTATGGAATTGCACTGGGAGGAAGGGTGGTTTTTGGTTTGGGTGGAGAGAGTCTGAATGTTTCGCAAAGCACCTTAGTGGCTAGCTGGTTTGGAGGAAAGGAACTTGCTATGGCTTTGGGAATGAACATAAGTATTTCCAGACTAGGGAGTGTACTGAACAATATGACTGAGCCACTGCTTTACCACTTAACAGATTCAGTAGTGTTTGGACTCTTTTTTGGTTTAGGAGTGTGCTCAGTTTCTTTGGTGTGTGGAGTTTTGCTGAGTTTAATAGACCGCTACAGAGACGCAAAACTTGGAATAAAGGCAAAGAAGAAACTAGACCCTTCAGAAAGAGTAAAGTTTTCTGATGTCAAAAGGTTTGGACTGAGCTTTTGGCTTATTGCAGTGAACTGTTTGGTGGTGTATGTTTGTGTGATGTCTTTCAACAACATAGCTGGGAAGTTCTTTCAGGAAAGATTTGGGTTTTCCTTGACTACAGCCGACTACATAATGAGCATAACCTATGGGATTGCAGGGATTGCTTGCCCAGTGTTCGGGTTTGTAGTTGACAAAACAGGCAAAAGAGGACACTTGATTATAGCATCTTCAGTTTTCATGTTTTTGGTTCACTTTGTCTATCTTTTGATGCCAGACTGTAAGGAGTGCTTTTATGCACCGTTTCCCTTAGGCCTGCTGGGGATAGGGTATTCGATTTATGCTTCTGTGATGTGGGCTTCAGTTCCACTTGTGGTTGAGGCAAGGACAGTTGGAACTGCGTTTGGAGTAGTGACAGCAACTCAAAACTTAGGTTTGGCAGTAGCTCCGATGCTAGTGGGCAAAATCCACGACTCTAGTTCTGGAGGGTACTTTTGGGTGAGTCTGTTGTTTATGAGTTTTGGAGTTGTAGGCGTAGTTACTGCAGTTTGGTTGAATGCTGTTGAGGGAACGAGAATACTCAATTCAAGTAGTCCCAAACTAGGAATTGAGAAATTGCTTGAAGAAGGTGTGGGTTATGATGAACTTGAGAGTTCTGCACTGAGGGCCTCCTTCGTGAAGAGGAGTTTTGTTAGTAAATAGTTGTAAATAAATGTCCCTAAAAGACCAGGTCTTCCATGCAGTAGAAAAAGGCGACTACGAAACAACGAAAAAGTTAATAGAAACCCAGAGTTCTCTCCAAAACGAAGTAGTTTCGGGAATGAGTCTTAGGGAGTTTGCGGCTAGACAAGGCCAATACGAGATTTTGTTGTTGCTGAAGTTGCCAGAAGACAAACAGCAACTATACAAGCTTTTAGAGTATGCTTGTATAGACGGACACAAAGAAGCCATTGCTTTGATAATGCAGGGACTTTCGAAGCACTTTGACTTTCTGGACCTTCAAGCAAAGGAGTACACTGAAATCCTTGAAATGGTTCCTGAAAGAGCAAAGAACTCAGTTTACTTTCCTTATGTGTGGGAAAGAATCAAAGGTGTTTTGTTTGCTTACAAACAAGGCAAGCTGCAAACAGTTCCAGTGAAAAAAATTTGCAAGTATTTAATCTAATGAGTCATAAATGGTAAGTTTGGGGTTGCTAGTTCTAGTGTTAGCAGTTAGTTACGGGTTCTATTTGCCAGGAGTGATGCCTAAAGACTACGAAGACGGGGAAAAGATTGAACTCTATGTAAACAAACTCGACTCCTCAGAAACTCAGTTGCCATTTGATTACTACTACTTGAACTTTTGCAAGCCAAACAACCTAGAAAAGAAGGGGGAAAACCTAGGCCAGATTCTGTCTGGAGACCGCATGGAAACTTCTCCCTACGAAGTGTTTATGAACATGAACGAAGACTGCAAGGTTCTGTGCACACGCACAAACAGCAACAGCAAAATTGAGAACTTCAAGTGGATGATAGACAACCAGTACGAGGCTTCGTGGGTGATGGACAACTTGCCTTCAGGACTAAGGATGAACTTGCGTTACTCAGACAACCAAAACGTAAGAGCTAACTACTACCAAGATGGGTTCCCTATAGGGTACAAGAAAGAAAACAGGTACTTTGTGAACAACCACGCCCACATAGTGGTGAAAGTGCACAACCTTTCAGACGACACAAACGAAAAGTGGAGAGTAGTGGGCTTTTTAGTAGAACCCATTAGTCTTGCCAACGAAGGAGAAAATATCGCTTGCAAAGACCAGAAATTCAAGAACTACCTAGCGTACACAAAAGGACTTCCAGAAAAAGACTTGAGGCCTGACGACATCGAAAACCAGCCCTTTACTTACGAAATAGAAGTTTTTTACCCACAAGTACTTGAAAGGGACTTAACGTTTACTTACTCAGTGAATTTTGAGGAAAGCCCTGTGAAGTGGGCTTCGCGCTGGGACGTGTACCTTTACTTCGGAAAGGGGAATGCTGAAGTTCACTGGCTTTCAATTATCAATTCCTTTGCAATGGTGCTTTTTTTGTCGGGAATGGTAGCACACATTCTGAGCAAAACAATTAGCAGAGACATTTCCTCCTACAACGAAAGGGCAGAACTGAACGCAGACACAGACTCGGGGTGGAAGCAGATCAAAGGAGAAATTTTCCGTGCTCCGGGTTACTCAGGAATTTTCAGCGTGCTGGTGGGTTCTGGAGTCCAGGTGATGGGAATGGGAGTTCTGACTCTGGTGTTTGCTTGTTTGGGATTTTTGTCTCCAGCACACAGAGGGGGACTTTTGACCACTATGCTTTTGCTGTTTGTTTTCATGGGAGTTTTTGCAGGGTTCACTTCTTCAAGACTATACAAAATGTTTGGAGGACTGCACTGGAAAAGCAACACTGTAGGGACTGCCTTTTTTGTTCCGGGAGTATGCTTTTGTGTGTTCTTTGTAGTGAATCTTTTGATTTGGGGCGAAGAGAGTTCAGGGGCAGTTCCTTTTGTGTCTTTGTTAGTGTTGTTGGTGCTGTGGTTTGGGATCTCAGTTCCACTAGTGTTTTTGGGAAGTGCAATTGGCTACAGGAAAACAGCTATTGAGAACCCATGCAAAGTGAACAAAATACCAAAGCCTTTAAGTACTCTCCAAAGTTCTTTTAAAATCAATGCCATTTGCGTTATGGCTGGGTCTCTGCCTTTTGGGTGTATGTTTATTGAACTCAGTTACTTGATGAAGAGTATGTGGCACCACACTTTGTTTTATTACTTGTTTGGGTTTTTGTTTCTGTGCTTTTTGGTGTTATTGGTTAGCTCAGCTGAAGTTTCGATTTTAATGACTTACATTTTGCTGTGCAGGGAAGACTACAGGTGGTGGTGGCTGAGTTTTGGAGTAGCTGGGAGTTCTGGAGTGTACTTCTTTGGGTACTCGATTCTCTACTACTTGACAGAACTGAATTTCACAAGGGTCTCTTCAGTGGTTCTTTACTTCGGGTACATGTTGTTGGGGAGCATGGCGTTTGCGTTGATAACTGGCACAGCAGGTTTCCTTGCTACATTTTCTTTTGTGAGGGCAATATATTCCTTGATAAAGGTTGACTAACATTCTTAATAAGTTATACTTAAAGAAGACTGCAGCTTTTTTTGGAGTTGGTGCTTTTGGATTGGGTGTTTTGGAATTGTATTGAATCGAAGAACTTGTTTCTGGCACTAACTCCAGTTTCTTGTATAACACTGAGGATAGAGTTAGTAGTGTCTTGGATACTTTTTAAGGAAGAGTCTTTAAGTATAACGAACTTAAAGTGCTTGTGTTGAAGTGCGTGCAAACTTGAGTCACAAGGGTCTCCACCCACAACTACCAAACTGTGGGGAGTCACACTGTTGTTTAGGGATTCTAGTTTTTTAGAAACTTTTAGTTCCCACCCAGGTTCAGCAGAGTCTGTTAGCCAAAGCCAGCAGTGCACTTCTGGGAACAAAAAACAAGCCTTTTTTAAAGAAGGTGGCGACACAAAAGCAAACGAAACGAAGTCTTTGCCCAAAATAAACTTCGAGAGCTTATCAACCATTCCCAAACTGTCTTTTCCAACTACACCAACAGTAAATGCGTTTTGTTCGTAGCCTTTTCTCCATAGGTGGACATTCTTTACTCCTTTCCAGCTAACATCTTCTAACACCACAACTTGAGGAAACTCCCTTTCAACTACCTCCTTCCAAATTTTGTTGTCCTGACACAAGTCAAGCCAGTCTTTACAAACTCCTCTGAAGGCAGCAATGTCCCTAGATTCTAAGTACTCAAATATTTCTTTAAGTATATTCTTATTCCACATTACACACTGCATTTATTATTTACTGCTTTCCGTGCTGCTCAAAACCACTGAGACCTTTCCTCTGAGTATTTCTTTGAGTGAGTACTTGCTTTTGCATAGGTGTCTCAAAGTGTTGTAGTACCTGAAGGGAGGAATCCCTGCAAGTTGTTCAGCCACGTGAATTTTAAACGTTTCCAGGTCTTTGAACGGACTGTTCTTCAAACGACTAAAGGGGTTCTTGTCGATCATGTCCAAAATAGAAACACAAACCGACTTTCCAGTTTCTTCGAAAATTTCAGTATCGTACAAGGGAGGTCCGTTGGAGTACACATAACTTTTGTGGTCGGAATAAGGAGACTCTTCTAAGTTTGAGGGGTAGGTTTCGTTCACTTTGAAGCCTGAGTTGTAGTTGCACTCCAAAGTGTATACTCTGGGGATCCCTGTGCACAAGTGACCAAAAGTCCTTGCTGTTCCTACTCTGTTTCCGGGCTTGTCTGTTTGTTCTGTGTTGTCTTTGAAAGAACACTGCTTCCAGTGGAAGTTAGGCGAATTGAGTTCCATGAACTTAGGAAACAACGCAGACTCTATTTGCTGCTTAAAGTCCTTCATCAAGTTGCCAAAGGTAAATATTCCTTTGATACTGGCGTGTGCGTGAAGGTCTATGAAGCAGTAAATTTCTTGTCTCAGTTCTTGAAGCAAGTTCTTCAGCGCAAAGATAGTGGGGCATTTTTCAGGCGAAGTGGAGTTGTAAGTTCTGTTTAGGTCTTGGCCCAAAGTATCAAGGCGCAAGTTGCCTCTTGAAACACCATCAGGGTTCAACATAGGCACTATGTAAAACACGAAGTGGTTCCTCAAAGCCTCAGCTCTAGGGTCATTCCCAAGCAAGAACTCCAAGACTGCTTGCATAACGTAGGAACTAGGTGTTTCTCCGGCATGAACCCTTGCAGAGACTACTACAGCTTTTTTGTTTTCAGAAACTACTCTGCCCTGGTCTTCTTTGATGTCTTCAAATGAGGAAACAAGAAGCAAGTCGCACCTTCTTCCTTCAAACGAAGAAGTTAAGTTCTCCCGGCGGAAGTAAAAGGGGTAGCTGACTGACTCTAAGTTGCAAAGGAAGTTTTGGCAGTCTGTGTAAGAGTAGGGGTAGTACAAGGCAAAGTAAACTACGTTTGCAGTCATTTGGTGTTCAAAGAACAACTCCAAGCCAAGTTCGCCTTTGCAAGAACCCACTTCTTCAGGGATTCTGCCCCATTTTCCGCCTTCGTCCTTAAAAACTGGTTTGAGGCCTTCCTGCAGCATCTTTGAGTGGTAACCCAAAGACTTAATTCTTAGTTGCAAGCACCTTAGTTCCCTGCACTTGACTCTGAAGTAAAACCAACTCTTAGCAGAACTTTTGGAAGCGTCTCGAGAAGTGTAAATCCAGTACTCTTGGCCAATCTTTTGAGCCTTTGCCAAACTTCCACTGTCGAATTCAGAGTCAAACTCAATGTTGTCGAGGTAAAAGTAGTTCTTGCCTCCTATGTCCATATTAAATTACTATGGAAGAATCTAAGGAGAACGACTTTGTTAGTTTGGTGGACGCAACTTCCCATGCAAAGGGACTCCAATTCGGAACAAACATGCTTTTGAAACTAGGTGCAATCGACAAAAACCACTTAGAAAAGGCCTATCAAAACAGCATGAATCTTGAAACCCACAAGTTGTTAAGTGCCGTCGAACTGAACCTACTGCCTTTGGCCCGAAGCATAGCACTTGACTCTGACTTTATTGAAAAGAACCAAGTTTTTGTAAGCAGTGGAAAACTCCTGAGTTTAGCTCTGAAGAAAGGCCACATTGAGTTTGCAAGGGAATTGAAAAACTTTGGGTACTCTTCAGTTTCCAACCTTTTGATAGAAGCCATTAGGGACAACGACGAGTTTCTTATCCAAAACGTCATAGAAGCCGAGTTTTACTCCGAAAGATCAGAACTGGAATTGTGGTACCTGGTTTACAGGGGGTGGAACTTTTCTGCAGAAGAACTGCTTTTCAAAAAGGAACTGTTAAGAGACAGCTTGGGCGAGTTTGATGACATCCAGGAACTCATCAAAAACAAGTACTTAGTTGAAGAAGCTTTAGACATAGCCTTGAGCGTAGGGGATGATGACCTAGCTTCGGTGATACTTAGTTTGAACCCCTGGGCTATTAATCCCAGTATGGTCCGCAAAGCCCTTGAACAAGACAACCTTGAGTTCTTAAAACGTGTTTGGATGGGAGAACACCAACTAACTGCAGACCACCAAAAAAGGAACAACAAAGGAGTGCTTTGGAAAGAACTAGCTGGGAAAGTCATTGACACTTCCGAACAACAAGTAGTCAACAAGTGGCTGAGTGTGCAGTACATTTTGAAGTTTTTGTTTGAAAAAAAAAAATTCAGCGAAGGTCGAAGAGTGATAAACTGGCCTGGGGCAGCAGACCAACCGGGAGTGCTGGAAGTGTGCATGCAAAACAACCAGCAGGAATTAGCCAGTGAAGTTCTGCATAAACGATTGCGTCCTCTCTCTCCTTCTGAGTTCCAGTCTTGTGTGAACTGCGGGTACTACAGACTTGCTGTGGAAATGCTTAAGTTCAAAGAAGCCAAAGTGTTTTTAGGAAAGTTTGAAACTCAAAAGTTAATTGTTAAACTAGTGAATGACGGGAGCACCTGCATTTACGCAGCTGAGTTCCTTTCAAACATAGAGTCGGAGCATTGGCACTACGAACTAACAAGGGAACTGTGCTCTAGCATCGACTACTTCGTTAAGAAAACTGACGAGTTAATTAAAACCCACAAACCTGTTCTTTTCGTGACATTGCTGGCAGAGTTCCTTTACCGACTAGCTCCAGTCAACGTCCATTACTCCAACATATGCATAAGCACTGCTGAAACTCTGGTGAGCTTTGGAAAGGAAATTGAAGAAAACATCAAACAAGAAGACAAACTAGAGTACTTTTTGTTGCAAGAAGACTCCCGGAGCAGAACAGTGCTGCAAATCATTGCTGAGAACCGGTTTTACCCACTCCTTGAACAAGACGAAGTTGGAGCAATAGTGAGTAAGTTGTGGGTGGGTTCGAGGAAGAACTACGGAATAATCAAGGCTTCTACGCTTTACGTTTCTGGACAGGCCCCTGGCAACTCTGAAGAAGCACTTAGTTTCCTGGGAAGAATGGACCCTTCACTTCCTTACTTGTTCCAGTTCGAACAACTAGTGGACTCCTGCAGTATGAGATTTGTGGCACAGGCAGTTTCAACCTTGCTCCTTGTGCTTTTCTACACCTTGATGGTGGACTCGGCAACTGAAGCTGACGTGATGGAAGACGTTACCCAAGACCCCACTGCTTTGGCTTTTTTGAGGATTTCTCAGGTTTGGATAGGTGGAATAGTTATAGAGAAACTACTCCACCTAGTGTTTGGACTCAGAACTGGAAGGGGAAACATGTTGGACTCTTGGGCAGTTCTGGACTTTTTGATGTTTGTTCAGATGCTTGTACTTATGCTTGAACTCAACCAAGAATATGTAGGCGAAGGTAAGCTCTTGAACTTTTTAACTCCAAAGCAGTACAACTCCATAATGCATGGCGTTATGCTGTGTCTTATATGGCTCAAGTTTGTTTCGGTGCTTCTGACCACTAAAAGCCAAGGACCTTTGATCCGCATGTTGTACTTGATGAGTAGGCACTTGTTTACTTTCACTTTCTTGTGGTTCTGTTTACTTTTTTGTGGAGCAGCAGTGTTTACTTCTCAGTTCAGAGACAACTTTGTAGGAGCAGGGTTTGAGTACACCAGCTTCGCAGTATCCCTTAGGACTCTGTTTAGAGGTGGTTTAGCTTCTTTCACCATAACGGGTTTCACTCAGTACGATTACTACGGAGAACTTATGGTTTCGCTCTTTTTGTTGCTGACTAGTGTGCTTTTGCTGAACTTGCTCATAGCTATTTTGTCAAATGTTTACGAAACTCTTGTAGAAAGAGTTGACGGAGAGTACAGGGCTATTTTGGTGCAGAACTACCACAAGTGGAAGTGGAACGAAGACTACGGCATTTTGATACTGCTTCCTTCGCCTCTCTCAGTGATTGTGGCAGTGTTTGTGCCTGTTTTGTTGGTTTCTTCGAACCCTCGGAAATGGAACTACTTTTTTTCCAAAGTGTTCTATGTGTTGTACGTCATTCCTCAGTGGGGGTTGTTTATGGGGTTGTCGGCTTTGTACATTCCTTCAGTTTACTTTAAGTCTGTAGTGCCTGTTGGCAAAACTGGGTCTAAGAAAACCAACAGCCACGAAATCTTAAAGAAAGTCCATAACGAGGATGAAAGTTCTTCAGAAGAAGAAGAGGAAACTCAACCTAACATAAGTTACAGAGTATTTTCTTACAGGAGGGCTTTTGGCTGGGTAGTTCTGGGACCTGGAGTGCTGCTGTACGCTTACTTGAAGGACCTAGTGGACTTTTGGAGTTTGATTTACAAACAACAGTACAACGACAAAGAAGACAACAAAAGCAAGTTCGTTTCTATATTTTCAGAAAGGTTCATTAAGAACGTGCAGGCTATACTGCGCAACTTCGAGGAAGATGAAGTGACTCTTGAGGAATTCCTCAACGACTTAATAGAGCAAGACAACACTTCAATCAGCCCAGTGATGCTTGAGAAGAAAGAACTCATGGACCAAAGACACTTGCTGTTCAGGGAGTTCTTCATGCAGTTCTTAGTTTCCAAGAAGCACCAAACACTCAGTGTTCCTTTAATGAAGACCTTATTTCCAGTGCGCAACTACTACACCAAAGAGTACTTTGAAGTTCTAGAAAATACCTTTGTGCCTTGGTTGCTTAAGGGTGTGAAGAAGTTCCACTTAGTTTGTGGTTCAGTGACGGTCAAAGGAGTTTCTCTGCCCAAACAAGTTCTCACCGGAGAAACTCCCCAACTCAAGAAACTCAACATCAACACCAAAAAGGCCAAAAACATCCTTGACATGGTTTTGCTTAGTTTTGAGGACTTGTCTAAAAGCATGAACGAGTTATCCCAAGGCTTCGCAACTCTTCCAAAACAAGACATTTCTTTTGTAGACGACTTAATGTCTGAGTTCAAAGAAGATTACTAAGTTAATTACCACTAAAACCTAACTCATACTCAATGTACCACCTAAATTTAGTCTCCTCTGTGTAGTTGTAGTTGAAAGTAAGTTCTTCGCCTGGACTTATGTTTTTAGTTGCACTCAAAACTACGTAAGTACCAAACGCAGTTTTCCAGACTGTGCATTCGCAATTTTCTTCTTGGTGACTTCTGTGGTTGACAAAGCGCATTTTGTTTCCCATCAAAGTAGAGTCTACAGTAAAGTCAGTGTCAAGCGAGAACAAGTAAGACCTTTCTAAGCGGTCATACTGTGCTCCTCTAACATTTGCTTCTGACTTACAAATGTACTCTCCACAGTAAACAGTAATTGGCTCTCTAGGATTAATTCTTTCAAGCGAAAAAAGTCCCAGTCCTGCTTTTGGTATTTGAGATAATCCAACTGCAGTTCTTCTTTTGTGGTCCTTTTGCAGAAAAGTGTTTTTGCACAGTAAGGAACTAGGTAAATCCTGGAACTCCCTAGTTAAAGAACCCAAGCAACAGCACATCAAACACAAGTCTGGGTCGCACTCACGGGAATTCGCTCTGCAAATACAGGAGTCAGATGTACACTTCCCCATTTTGCAGTTGCAACCTAGAAACTTAACTTTGCAGAAAAGAGTGCAACTGCAGAACTTATCACAGCACTTAGGAAAGTCTGATTTGAAAGGTCCAGCTAAACAAACACAGCCATTTTCCGGAGTGCATTTTTGTTTGCAACTGCAGTGAACTGCAAAGGTGTTGACTAGCAACTTGGGGTGCCGTGAAGTATCGGAAGGAGGTAACTTTTTAACAGGGGGGACCACTTCAAGTACAAAGGACTGGTTTAAAAAGTAACTCAGAGACTTGCAGGATTCACCCAAGAAGAGCGACATAAAGCAAGGATTAAGTACTTTTTTCTGCACAAACACTGAAGCAACAAGGGGGTACTTAGGAGGAGCTGTGGTGGAGTGTGCACAATTTAAGAAGTCTTTGCAGAGGAAACTTTTAGCCCACAGGCCTGATTCCTGCACACTGTGTTTTGATGCCCACCACTCAGTTTTGCTGAATCTAGAGTAGTAGTCTCCAAAGGAGTTGTCCTGAAGTTGATTCTTGGAGTGTTTTTGTTGGACTCTTTTGGGGTGTGACTTACACCAAAACTTGTAGCACTTTCTACAAAAAACTTGTTGAAACAAAGAAGTGCTTTTTGTTTGAGTGGAGTATTTTTTGAGCAAACTTGCTGAGTAGTTCATTAAAAAGTTTTGGTCTTTTTGGAGTAAACGAGCTAACTGTTTGAACATAACCTCCAATTCAAGCACTTTAGTTGTGAGTAGTTTAAGTAGCAGGAACCACATAAACTGGTCCCCTTCCAAGAGTTTATCTGGTTCGTTTTGAAATGAAGTATGTTCAGTGAGGCAGTTGTACTTACTGGGGAAAGAGTAGAATGCTTTCGGAGAAGAACAGTAAGTCACTTGAGTGAACTGCTGGACAGGCTTTTTGACTCGGATTTTGAAAGTGCAGATTGTGTTTTGGTTTTGAGTGTAAAGATAATGGCTGCAAACTCTAGAGTAGTCTTCGAACTCAGTGTTTATTTGTTTAAGGGTGTCCACTAGGTTTACTTCCATTTAATAAACCCCCATTTAAACCGATATTTAATCAAGAGCCCTCAGCGCCAAAGCAAAGTTAGGAGTCATTTCAAGTTCTTCAAGTGTTCTGTTGTCTTTGTATTCAAAAACTTTAGCTGGAAAAGTCGACCTGATTTCGTAGTTGCCTGACTTTTCCCTGTTGGTTTCGATGTAGGTCCTTAGGTCCTGGAGTTTGTCTCCGTACCACATTTTGATAATTAAGTTGCGCTTGCCGTCTTCAGTTCTTATTCGCAAAGTAGTAATTTTGTCTTTAGGTTCTTTGGACTTAAGAAGGAACTCGTCTACGTGGGTAAACACCTCAATAGTGCCTGACTTTTCTTCCCTAAAAGCCCTGCCTACTTCCTCCCTCACAGGGATTACGTTGCCTCCCTTAACAACGTTTTGGGGGAGTTGGGAAAGGAACTGGTCTTTACTTAACAGTCCCAACGACCCTTCATTCTGGGTGTTCACTACGTTTTTGGCTGCAGAAAACATTTCGGAAGTTCTGTCTACTAGTTTCAAAGGAACTCCGTTGGGGAACTTCCTTTTGAGGTCGTAAGGGAAGTACCCGTCAAGTATGTCACTGAGTATACTCTGGGCTTGGTTGGAAGAGTAAGGCTTGAAAGGGAACCCTTCCAGCACGAGTCCGTTTTTGAAGAAAGTAATTGTGATGCTTTCAGGTGCCTTGAAGCGGTGGATGCCTCCTTCAGATACCATTTTAGAAGCATCCCTTTCAGCAAGGATGTTGAGTTCTTCAATTCTTCTTTCCAACACCAAAACATCAATTTCTCTGGGCAAGTTATACCTGTACATGGGGTCTGACGCTGGGATGTTTTGCATAAGACTCTCTACGTCTAGTTGGCCTTGGGGTTCGTTGCCTACCCACTTCAGTCCGTAGTCGCCCAGAAATTCCTCCATTTCTGCAACTTGCTGTTTTAGTCGGGTGTTTTCGTCCTGGAGTTTTTTATACTCTTCGAAGTAGTCTTCGTTGCTTACTTTCTTCAAAGTAGCTACTTCTGTTCTGAGGTCTGAAATAACTCGGGCCTGATCTTTGATTTCTTTGCGCTGGACTTCGTTGGTCTTTTCGAGTTTCTGGAGTTTGGAGGCCATAGAAGAAACTAAGTCTTGGTCCTTTGAGGGCAAAGATTTAGGAGTGGCTTTGCCAGTGTAGTTCTGGGACTTATAAGTAGCTACAGGTTTTGATGGTTTCAACTTGTTAGCTAGTTCTTTGCTGTTGAGACCTTTTCTTAAGTCACTTGCTACTTTGTTTCTGGTTTTGTCATCCAGCAAGTCTTCTATGCTGGGGTTGTTATAGTTCCTAGCAACTCCAGGTTTCCAGTCTCCCTCCATTTAAGTAACTTTATATTTAAGTTATGTAGCTTTCCATAAAACTTTGAACATTCTTCCGGTGTTTAAGTTCGAATTCAATGTGGTGGAAAAAGTCTTTGTCACTTCCGAAGTCCTTAACTCCACAAACCCTGCAAGGGACTTTATACTCCGAAGCTCTGCGTTTTTGGACTTCCACTTGGGCTATGTGGTGCAACTCTGAAAAGTTGTTGTTCCAAAGTTCTCTAGAAAACGGAAGGTACCTTTCGTTCATTAGTTCGACCAACAAAGGAGACTCTGAAAATACATAAGTGTTTTGCCCGTCCACCCAGCCTATAAGGTGTCCTTCTCTGCACACAGCAAACTCAGAAACTTCCCACCGCGCTGCTATAGACCTAGCAAGTTCTTCAGCTGACTCCTGGACGTGCTCTAAGGTTCCGTAGGTTCCGCGCACGATAAAAACTTCACTTTCGTCTGTGGACTCAATAGAGTCATAGTTACAGACTTTGTTTTTGCAGTGTCTGCAAACTATCAAGGGTTCTAAGAAGTTTGCTTTTTTCGCAAGTTTTTTGAGTTGGTTGCAGTAGTTAGTTTTCAACTCTTTGATATTTTGTTCTTCCTTCGCAAAGAGTTCCTTAGCTGACGGATCCCAGTGCCTGGGGTCTTCAGGTATCTGGAGGGGCTGCAGGGGTCTTAAGTAGCGGTCTACCTCTTCCGGACTTTCAACCATGAGTTTTTTTTCTGAGGAGGGAAAGTCCAGAACTGCCCTCCAGTCAATGTACTCCCTCCGGATTCTTCTACGGGGTCTGTTGAGCAGTTCAAACAAAACAGGAACTATTTCTTTGGGTGCTTCTAAGTCATTGCAACTTTCTTCGTTTAGCACTGAGGATATTTTTTGGCGCAGAAGGTTTATTGACTCCAAGTCGTGGCCTGTGAACTCGTAGTTGAACTTGATCTTCCTTGTTCCAGAATTCACTCTGAAACTGTCGTATCTAGAGTTGGTTTCATCTGCAAAGAACTCAACGTCAATTCCGTACAAAATAGTCATGATTTCAGGCAGCAGTGGATGAATAGGCATCATTGTAGTGTTTTTGCCGAGTGTAGAGTACTTTTTTTGGATGTAGTCACTGGAAACCATCAGCAACCCCTCTGCCTTTTCTTGGTCTTCTGAAAACAAGATGTGGTTGACTGACTCTGAGTCAATGCTTATTTCGTAACAACTATAAACGTCGCTGAACTTAAGCAAGTAAGGGTACTGGGGCCTAGCAAGGAAAGCTATTTCTTCGGACTTTTTTAAGCCCTCCTTAGTGGATCTTTCATCAATCCTTGCAAACTTGCCTTCTCTAATCAAGTTCCTAGAAACTTTTTTGAGAGTCATCCAGTTGTGTTCTTCCAGAGTTTCCTGTTCAACTATTTCGTCAGTTTCAGGGTTTCTTTTGGTTCTTTTGACAACGCACCAAGCCAAGTTATTGTACCTTTGGGGGTAGTTGCCCAGCCACAAAGTAAGTTTAAGTTTGAACTTAATTTCCGAATTCCTGAACTCAGCGTTAGGGTGTTCAAAGTTGATGAAACCTGTGGAGCCTTTAATGTCGATTTGGACGTGTTCTTGGGCAAAATAGAGCAAACCAGTCATGTCTTCACTCGTCACAAAGTCTGGAATGTTGGGTACTATGACTGACTTGTGTTTGTCTTTGCCAATCTTCATTTTCAAAGTTTCGCGGTTGCTTTCGTCACTGTGGAAGTACCCAGAGTACATCAAGTGCCTGCTGAAGGCACCTGCTATGCACATTTTGAGCAAACTCACAGTTCGGTTGTCTAAAGGAGTCTCAGGCAAAGGCTTTCTTTTGCCGCTTTTAGTTTCAAAGTGGTCTTTGCTGAAGCCTTCGTTGGTGAACCTTCTTTTTAAGTCTACGTAGTTGCTGAGTGCTTCAATCATTGAAGAGCGATTGATGCAGTTCTTAATGCAGTAAGCCATTTCGCCTTTGATTGCTTTGGGGTTTTTGTTTTTGCGTTGTTCGTTCTTGAACATTTCCCTTTCTACTTCACAACCGAACTTTTTATACCAGTCTATAAACGCAACTAAGTAAGTTAACACGTCACTGTTCATTCCGTTGTCGTACTTGAGTTTTGAAATGTAGGTTTTGGGGTGCTCCTTGGACTTTTCTTTGGCGTAGTTGGCAAAACTCAAAAAAGGCGACCTTTCTAAACTCAGCAGTCCAGCTATCACTAAAGCTTCGTTCATGCACCCAAACACCTTCCCAAACAAGCAAAGCCTTGTAATCTTGAGGTCACAAGGCATGTTGGCGTAGAGTTTGCCTAAGTTAGTAATTTCTCCACTCGAATTAATAGCTCCCATTTCTTTTAAGTAACGGTTGGTTTTGGCCACTTCGTGACTGTCAGGGGGTTGCATGGCGTTACTTAAAACTGCTTCTGGGTGTCCTAGGTTCATTTGTTTGAGTTTCAGAACTACTTTGTCTAGGGGACACCTCTGGATTTCTGGTTGTGAAAAAGAGTAAAGTTTGTACTCAAAAAAGGCTTCAGGCATCAACCTGAAAACCGCTCCTCCTGCAACGCGTCCTGCTCTGCCTGCTCTTTGTTTCATTTCAGCTTTGGAAGACCACTTTAGTTCTAAACTTTCACTTTGTGTGTTGCTGTTAAAAAGCACTTCCCGACTGTACCCAAAGTCCACTATAAAGCGAACGTCAGTGATGGTGACTGAACTCTCTGCAATGTTAGTTGACAAAATGATTCTCCGTTTGTTGGGAGGAGGTTCCCGCAGCACCTTCATGTGTTCTTCTTCAGGAATTGAAGTGTGCAGCAAACAAATGTCGAAACTTTCAGCGGTTTCTTGAGAAACTTCGTTGAGTTTGTCACACATCATGTTGATTTCTTGTATGCCTGGCAAAAACACCAAAAACGTCCCTAGTTTTGTTTCAGGCTTAAATCCTCCTTGGTGCTGTGCCAGAATTAACCTAGAAGCTACTTCATACAGGTAAGGACACACCTCTTCAGGCTGGTAACTAGCGTCTAGTTGGAAGTAGTCTTGAATGAAGTCGTCAGCAATGTACAGTTCGGGAATAGAGTTGACTATTTCAAACACTTCTTTGAAGTAGTAAATTTCTACTTCAAAAAGGCTGCCTCCAGCTTTCTGTGTGGGCACTGAGTCTTCAAAAGGAATTTCAAAGGGGTTTGAAGCGTTTGAAATTCCAGGTTTGTAAGTTTCAAGTTTGGGTTCTGAGTCGTTCCACGCATTGGCCCAAACAGAAGCTAGTTCTTCGTCTTCTTGGCTCAAGTCATCCCAGGGGTCTTTTTCTTGCTTGTTTTCTTCCTGCAAACTAGGTTCGTCTAGGTTGAGTCTGCTGAACCTTTCAAGTTCTGAGTTGCTGTAGAAGTTACCCATCATTTCCTGCAAGGTAGCTGACATCAAAATAAGCTTTAAGGAGTTCTTATCCTTCGACAAGCGGTGCTTCAGAATCAACAACAAAAAGTCCATTTCAAGGGACCTTTCGTGGACTTCGTCAAGGATCACGAAGTTCCAATGGAAGTTGTCTGAAGACAGTTCTTGGATCAACACTCCGTTAGTCATAAACTTAATTCTAGTCTCTGGGCTAGTTTTGTTGATGCCTTTGATGTGATAGCCTACTAAAGAACCTAGTCTTACGTCCATTTCATCTGCTACTCTTTGTGCTACATTGGTAACTGCAAGTCTTCTAGGTTGGGCAACTGCTATCCTGGCTTTTTCAGGCCAACGCTCAAAGATGTACTGTGGTATTTGGGTGGATTTGCCACAGCCTGTTTCTCCCTGGATTATAGTGATTGGGTCGTTAGCAATGAACGACAGGATGCTTTCCTTTTCAGCGTAAATGGGGAGTTGAGTTCTGTTTGGGAATTTTTGGTAGAGCTCTTCGAAGTTGATGTTTCTTCCAGGAAAAGCCTCGTTGATTTTCCTGTAGCCCCTGGACTTGCCACGTCCTCTGCCTCGAGAACCCGGTCTGGTTTGTTTCTCAGCGTAGGAGTCACCTCTGCGCCACCTTCCCCTTCTAGGACGTCTGTCATGTCTAAAGTTTGGTTCCATATTTATTACAAAACTCCTGCTCTGCTTTGAGGATCCCAATGTTTATCCTGCAAAGGTCACTTGACTTGCCGCGGGTGTTTTGCATTCCTGAAAGGAAGTGGTGTTTCGACTCGTCAGTTTTGCCTAATTGGCTAGTAATGTGAGCTAGGGCTACTTTAACTTCTTGGAGGATGTCACTGTACCTGAAGTACCTGGACAACGCCAGGGCCCTTTCTAAGTACTGCTGGGACTTGTCTAAGTAACCTGAGGCTTTGAAAGTAAGACCTAGCTGTGCTAGGGATATAAAAAGGCCTTCGTTATCGTTCTTTTCGGTGGCAATGTCTACTGACTTTTCGAGTTCTCTAGTGCTGTACTTAAAGAACCCCAAGATTCTGAATATGATCCCTAGGTTGTACCTAGGAATGAACTCTTCTTCGCAAAGTTCCCTGTGCATTTCGTGCATTTTTCTCGAAGTTTTGAAGAACCCCCTGTTGTAGTAAATAACTCCTAGTCTGTTGAGTCCTATTGCCATGCCGTCTTTGTCTTGACTCATCTCAGAAGCAAAGTAGAGTTTCCTAAAGGCCTTGGCAGCCCTTTTAAGCTTTTTAAGGGACATCAGTCGGTCTCCAAGTGCCAAGCTGGTTTTTGCTTCCCTTTCTAAGTCGCCAGGAGGAACTCCCAACTCAGACTTAAACAAAAGGTCCTGCAGGGTTTCGTTAGGTCGGGGGTTGATGACTGGAATTAACAGTTGTTCGTAAAAGAACCCATTAGAAGAAGGCTTGGTTCTGGCACTGCGTGCTTTTTTGTTGGGGGAAGAAGGAAGTTCGTTTTTTTGGAGAAACACTTCAGAGTACATTAACAGATTGCTTTCTTGGGCTGAAATTGGACTGCGGGTTATAGTGGGAGTTTGTGCCTTTTTTTGCGGAGAAAACTTAGAAGGGAACCTACTGGAAGAGGCAGTTTTCTGCATTCGGTCAGCGGTTTGCTTTTTGAAAGGAGTCTTTGAGAAGTTGTTCTTAATTACCATTATATTATCCATTAAGAACTAAGTTTTGGACAGCTAGGTTGGCCGACTGAAATCAACAAAGCAGAAACTACTCCAAAGTTAAGGATGGCCTGCATAGCTTCTTCTACTTTTTCCTGGGAACTTTGGTAGTAAAGGGGGTTGTGGACCAGCACATTAGCTGTGATGTACTGGCATGCAACTATCAGTGCTCCTAATTTGTACCCCAGCACTGTCAACAAAGCCCCAGTTATTTCGAAGAAACCAGCTACAACCATTATGTAGACCGCGTTCTCGTTAATGACTTGAGGACTCACTGGAAAGGAGTACCCACTCACACTCTGTAAACTTGCCTGTGTGTCCAGGTAGCCTTGCTTAAACAAGTCTGCAGGCCCTTGGGGGTGGGTTATTAAGTACAGCCCATCCACTACCATGATCATCACTAGTATGAGTCTTCCATAAAAGTCCTTGAATGCCATTTTATTAGTTACTCTTCAGAGGGTTGAGCTGGTTTAGCAATATTCATAAGTTTACTGGGGTCGAAGGGTTCGTTGGCGTAAGGAGACTCCTTCCACATCTTCTGCATGGCTTCGTAGGCCTTTTCTTCGTCAGTGGAGGGGAGTCCTTTCATTTTCCTTTCGTGTTCGTGCATGACCTTTCTGATTCCCATTTGTGTTTCTTCGTCGTACTCATCTACTCTCCGAGTGGTGTCCACTGTTTTGGGGTCGATTTCAGCATCACCTAACACCACACACTTCCAAACAGACTCTTTTGCTTTTTCCATCGAAATGATCAAGGACCCTTCGTCTATTTGCCAAAAAGAGTTTTCNATGTGGATGGCTTCGTACAAGTCTCCTTCGACTTCGGGCTGGGGTTTTCCTTTAAAGGCCACTTTGAGTTTTTTGGGTTTGAAGTCTACAATGATGTCTTTTGACTTGGTTCCTTCAGGAAGTTTGATTTGGACGGTTACGTCTGTCATGTCTTGGCTCCACTTGTACTTGTCTGTTTCACCTCCGTTGTAAGTGCTTATGTCACTTGTGACTTTAGAGGACTTTGGGTCTTTGGATTCTTCTTTAGGTTCCTTTTTAGGTTCCTTTTTAGGTTCCTTTTTAGGTTCCTGCTTGGGTTCGGGTTTTTTCTCTTGAGGAGTCTCTTTGCGGGGGGTGAAGGGATGTTCTTTGTCAAATTCTTCTCTATGCTGTTTGTAGGCTCTGTAAATCATTTGCTCAGCTGCTCCTGGAGGGAACCCTGCCCTGTCGCCTGGGTTGGCTAGCAAGAAAAAGTCAGTTCTGCGTTTGAGGAACCCAAAGAACTCATAAAGTATTGAATCAATAGAGCCTAGTTCCTGGGCCATGGCCAAAAGCATATCGTCGAATCTTCCAGACATTAATTAGAAATGGCTGAAGAGTTCATAGGTAGACTATACGAGTTTCACCATAGCAAAGGTGAAGCCTTTGAAGTGCCTAAAATAGACAGCAAAGAAGTTGACTTGTACCATCTCTACAAAGAAGTTGTGAGTAGAGGAGGGTTCCAGCAAGTAAGTAACAACAAACTTTGGAAAGAAGTAGTGACTGCACTGCAGCACCCTTCGCAACACACTACAGGAGTGATTCGCAACCTGTACTACAAAGTCCTGTACCCCTACGAACAAACTCACTTTTTCCAAAGGTCCACAGATGACTTTGCTCCCGCTAAAAACGAATTTACCACAGCAACAGGGAACAAAAAGGTGCGTTTAACTAAAGAAATGCTTTTCAACAACAGAAGAATGATTCTAGCGTTTGACAGCCGGGCATTTGAAGAAGTGAACTTTGCAGTAAACACTCTTTTGCTTTTCAGCTGCAACACTTCACAGAACTACCACATAGAAAACAACGGAGTGATGGAAAGTATGCTGGGCTACTTGAACTTCTGCACTGAAAACATTGAAATCGAAGAGGAAGACTCTTCCAAACACCTTAAAGACGGGTTTGTTTGTGAAAACAAACTTTTGGAACAAATGAAAAGCATTTTACTGGTGATTAGGAACTTAAGTATGATCAGGAACAACCAAATCACACTCTACAGAGTGCAGGGACTAGTTGACACTGTTGTTACTATTTTCAATTCTTTACTTGACAAAGAAACTATTGAAAACTGTCTAGAAATCCTGGTTAACTTAGGCAAGCACATTTTCCTGCGTGACTTAGAAAACCACAAAGAACTCCTCTGCACCTTAATAGACTGTTTGCAGTCAGAGTTCGCAGAAAAGGCTTTGGAGTGCCTGCGCAAACTCAGTTTGCCTATTGGCAACGAAGAAGTTCTAGAGTTGCTTCCACAAGAGTTCTTTAACCAGTTGTCTAAGTGGTTGTTGCACTACAGCAGCGCCAAAGACAGTGTACTTGAAATACTAAGTAACTTAAGCGACCAAGGACTAGACACCAAAGTTAAGATTGGCAAAGCTCCTGGGTGCATTTCGGGTTTGGTGAGTTTGTTGTCTTCTAGTTCCCAAACCGAAGAAACTGAAGACAAGCAAGCCAAAATGGCAGCTATTATCTTGTCCAACTTAGCTCAGTCTCCTAAAAACTGCAAACTTCTAGAACCTTTCCAAGCACAAATATTCATGGTGGCAACTGTGGACGAAAGAATTTCTGGGTTCTTAGCCAACGTTCTTTATGAAGTCCAAGACACCTCTGAGTTCCAAGATCTTTGTTAACTAATGGTTATTACTTAGCTCCAACGAAGCTTACACTTCCGCTGTTCTCGTAACTGAAAAGGGTGTAGTAAGTCTTGATGAAGAGGTCTCCCAAGATAAGGGTTCCTTGGAGTTCAGGAGGGAAGTCGTCTCCTCTGAAGCCGTTAAGACACTCAGTTTCTCCTGCAGCAGAAACCTTGAGGACGTAACTGTCAGGGGTGAGCACGTAAGTTTCTCCGTTGATTAAGATTTCTACGTTGGGCAAGCTGTTGACGTTAGAACAGTCAGACTTGACAGTTCCAATCATTTCGTTGATAGCCTTAACGATGGGGGTGTCTCCTACCAAAAGTGAAGTTCCACTGTCTACAATACCCTTGAGGTTGGTCATTCCAATGTCCTTTTGGTTAACCTTGATGCTGTCAAGAGCAATCATCCAGTAAGATTCAGAAATCAATGGGACCTTTTTCCAAGTTCCAACGGCATGGTCGGGGTTGTAGCCTCCAAGAGTCAATTCACTTCCTTTTTCACCAGCGTTTTTGGTTAAGTAGAAAGCAAAGCTCCTTTCAGAGATCTTTCCTTCGTTGTACATTGTTTGGAACACAGGAGGAATGTGGTCTTCTGAAATAGCTTGCCAGGCCATTCCTAGAATTCCGTCGAATTTAGAAGCAATCCAGGAAGCACTGTTCATTTCAGTCATTTCACCAAAAGTTACGTCGCTAATTTGGATTCCTCCCCAAGTAACTGTGTCCTGGGACAAGTAGCCACTCACAGCACCAGATCCATACTGAATACTGAGTTTGGTGCCGTTCTTCTTGTAGGTGCTTGATTCGCCGGCATGGTAAGTAGTATGGAGGAAGCAGGCGGGTGACCAGCAGTGGGAGGAAGGAACCCACAAGTTGGAAGAGCCAGTGTCGAAGATGACTGTGAAGTCCTGAGGAGGAGTGCCGATCTTAATTGGGCCATAGTACTGAGCATCCAGGTAGTTGGTGATTGGGATGTTGGTTTTGGAGAGTCCCAAGAACTCCCTCATTTGGAGAGTTTTGAAGTAAGCGTAACGCTCTTCCTCAGTTTTGTGAACGGGGTTTAAGGGAATGTGCACGACTCCAAGGGCCATTCCTAGTATCAAAGCCAACACTAAACCTTTCATTTTTATTATAATTTGTTCACCATTTTAGCGACTTAGCTTCATATAAGTAATAAAATTGAGTTGATGAGTCAAACTAAACCTAAGCACCCTCAAAAGTACCAAGAAGACTATATCTACGACTCAATGCTTTACACAGAACTAAAGAAGAAAATTGGATTTGAAGATTCAGTTTTGCCAGAAAAACCCACAACTTCAGAACTGAACTCAGAACTTAAAAGGATTTCTTGGAAAAACCAAAAACTACTTGAAAAGAACCAAGAACTCAGAGAAGCTCTGTCTTCTGCAGTGAAGAAGCGCGAAGAACTTTTCAGCAAAGCCATGGAGTACCACAGTGAACTCAGTCAAGAAAAAGAGAAAAACCAACTCCTGCAAAGCAAACTCAGTGACTTGGTTAAGATCTGCAAAGCCAATTCTTTATACTCAGAACCGGAAACTGGAGAGGAAATAGTCCACCTTGGAGTCAACTGGATGGGGAAACTTTATAAAAACAAACAAATCTACCAAGTGTTTGAAGAGTGCACAGGAGGTTGCGAAAAGTACGGGGGACTTCTGCAGCAAAAAAGCTACGAAGAAGCCCTGTACAGGACTCTTCAGTTTTTAGAACAAATCACAGACTCCATTAAGTTAGTGCACACGTTTGACTCCTCTAAACACTTGGGCAGTCTGCACCGCAAGCAGTCAACCCCTACCTTCACTGCTGTTGACGAAGAAAGCCAAGAGTCAGTTGTTCAAAAAGGACAACACGCACTCTTAACTCTTTCTTCTAGAAGCGAAAGACTTTTGGAGCTAAGCAAACAAATCAACGAAACAATGAACAGCAGCAGACAAGCCTTGCAGTCCCCCAAAACCAAGGACCTTCAAGTCAGCAAACCAGACACCCTTGAACTCCAAGAAGCTAAAAAGTCCAAACCTAAAATAAAAGTTCCCCCTCCAAAGAAGCCTAACGGAGTCCAGTTTGTCAGAGTCAATAACCACAAAAACATAGGAACTACCAAACCACCTATTAGAAAAAAGTAACTAGATAAATGAACTATATTAATTTATGGAAGAGATCTTTTTGTTCGACGTGGACGGAACACTTACCTTGCCGAGGCAGCAAGCTAAGCAGGACATGGTGGAGTTCATCAAATCCCTAGCTAAAGAAGCCCACATTGGGTTTGTAGGAGGCTCAGACCTTTCCAAGATAACTGAACAACTAGGCCAGGAACTAATAAACCTTGCGAACTACACCTTTGCTGAGAACGGGTGCGTGGTGCTTAAGAACGGAGAGCAAATCCACGAAGAGTCCATAGCTTTGCACATAGGAGAAGAAAACATCAAGAGTTTGATTAACTTTGCTTTGAGTTACATGGCTAACATCGACATACCTATTAAAAGAGGAACTTTCATAGAGTACAGAAAAGGCATGCTGAACTTTTCGCCCATTGGACGCAACTGCTCCCAAAGTGAAAGGGAAGCCTTTGTGAAGTGGGACGAAACAAACCAAATCAGACAAAAGATGGTTGGAGAGTTAAGAGAGATGTTCAGCTACATGGGACTACAGTTCAGCATAGGAGGCCAGATAAGTATAGACGTGTTCCCAGTAGGTTGGGACAAAACCCACTGCCTCAGTCATTTAGAAGCCTACAAAACTGTTCACTTCTTTGGGGACAAAACAGACCCTGGAGGCAACGACCACGAAATCTTTGAGTCAGAAAGAACAGTAGGGCACAAAGTGTCAGGTCCTGAAGACACAATGGCTCAGGTTAGGGAAATACTAGAAGTAATTAATTAGCACTTTTCGTCTTCGAAGACCCAGTTGAAGGTTTTAGGACTCCTGCCGTTGGCGTACCTAATGAAGCTTGAGTCATTATGAGGTCTTGCTTTTTCAGTGGCACTCGAAAGCATTGAAAGGATGCTTAAAACTACTGAGCTTACTTTCAGGGAAGGAGACCAGTCGTCATACAAGATGGAGAGGCAGATGTACCCGTTGGAATACACGTGTTCGTGGTGGGGGTAGTTGCCTTTGAAAACCACTTCGGGAGCCTCTATAGGGTAATCTTGGTCAAACTTAAACTCAAGAGTGTACCTTTCTCCTTCGTATACGCTGCCTTCGGCTCCATTGAAAGTTACCAGCCAGGTCATGACATTTTGGCCTTCGTTTCCGAGTTGGACTTCAAACATATCGGCGAAATTAGTTCTCATTTCCTCTAACTCCTTCTGGAGACGTTTTTGAGCCCGACTCATCATTTTTTGTATAATAAATCCTTACACAACTAAAGATAACTGTTCACTCCACATTACAACTAGCAACATAACTAAGAGATTAGTTGAATTTAAATTAACATAAAGGAAGCACCATTTCAGGCAGTTATAATAAATTTTTGTCCACAAATGGGTGAAGAGAAAAAGTCAAATTCAGAAGTGCAGGACTACATCATGAAGCGGGTAGCAGGACTGCTTGGAATGAAGAAGAGCTTTGAACGCTTCAAACGCTCCTTTGACAACGAAGACAATGCGCGGGCTCTAAGCCTATTTCTAGACGACTCTGACGAAGTGGGCCACTTGTTGTTTCTGCCAGCAGGCGGCGAAGGAGTTAACCTCCTCACTACACTGCCGCCTCCTTCGAACTTCAAACAGCGCAAAGGCGTCTTCATGTACAAGACAGAAAGAGGCGTTGCTATTGACCCTGAACGAGTGAAGGAGTTGTTGGCCTTTATGGAAATGTCTGGCACAGTTCTGGAAAGCATGAGTTTGCTGTGCCAAGAAGTCTTCCTCCCAGTCCTAGCTAACCCTGAAAACCAAAAAGGCTGGTCTGACCTAGTTTCTAAAGAACTGATTGAAAACAAGTTCCACCAGTTCCTTTCCATCATTTACGTAACCATTGGGGAAGTCAAAGGCCGCACTATGCTTCCAGTTCCCCCACAAGAAACAACTACTTCCGACAGAATCACCAGCAAAGACAAAGCCCATGTGCTGGAAGGAGCTGTGATCACTTGGACTAAACAAATCAAAAACGTCCTCAAACAAGACCCCGAAACTGCCCTTAAGCAAGGACAAAACCCCAACCCCCTCGTAGAAATTGCTTTTTGGAAAAACAAAGCTGAAAACCTCAACTCCATCCACGACCAACTTCAAAGTGAAAAAATCAGCAAAGTCCTTAAGTTCCTTGAACAAAACAAGTCTACCTACACCAACCAGTTTGCTAAGCTGAAAAAAGAAGTCAAAGCTGCGCGAATGGAAGCTAACGACAACTACAAGTACTTGTCTACCCTTTCAGGATTGTTTTACGACCTCACTGACGACACCAAGGACTTCCCTGAACTCCAAGAACTGTTTGTGCCTATAATGCACACTCTTTTGCTGATTTGGCAGCACTCAGAGTACTACAACACCCCTGCAAGACTAGTTGTGATTGTTAGGGAAATCTGCAACGCCATCATAAGTCAAGCCAGGAACTTCGTGAGTGGCAAAGACATTTTTGACATGATTGAAAACGAAGAGTCTTCTGTGGCCTGCGAGAAGTTGTCAGTGATCCTGGACATCATTGCTAAGTTCAAAGAAGCCTTTTTCGAGTACAAAGCTCAAGCTGGGGACTCTTGGAACATCACTACTAACGCTTTGTTTGTAAGACTTGACTCTTTTTCAGAGCGCTGTCAAGACATTCAGCACTTCACTAGCACCATTGTTCAGTTTTCCAAACTAAACAAAATCCAAATTGGAGGCACTAAGGGCAAAACTCTGACTTCTTCAGTAATGCAGATTTTCGATGAATTTGAACAAGCTGTGAAGGACTTCCAACTAGTGGAGTACGACATCATGGACGTTGGTGCTAAAGAGTTCGACGACGACTTTTACGAGTTCAGGTGCAAAATTAAAGAACTTGAAAGGCGCTTGGCAAGTATCCTTACTCAGGGATTCGACGACTCAGACACTATTTACGGACAGTTCAAGTTGCTAGACTCTTTCGAAGGACTTCTAAACCGACCCATTATCCAAGACGAACTTGAAAAGAAGCACATCACTCTGCTTGAAACCTACAAGCAAGACTTGAAACTAGTGCAACAAATTTTCTTAGAAAATAAGCCACTAGTTGACGAACTGGATTCTAAAGCCCCCATCCCCAAAAACATGCCTCCAGTCACAGGAGCCATCAACTGGACTCGTGGTTTGATGGAGCGCATTAAGGAGCCCATGGAAAAACTGTCTACTTTCAACGACGCTATTTTTGAAAGGGAAGAGTACAAAGACGTTCAGAAACTCTACAAGTCTTTGATGAAGTCTTTAACTGAGTACCAAAACTCCAAAATCGAAGTTTGGGAGTCAGAAGTGGAAGAGTCAGGACGCGAGAAACTAAAACAACCCCTTCTTGCAAGGGAGGAAGAAACTGGCTTGCTCAAAGTCAACTTCGACCCTGCGCTTGTGAAACTTCTCAGAGAAGTCAAGCACTTCCTTTTGATCAACATGCCTGTTCCCGAGAGTGCCCAAGAAATCTACGCCAAGAACGAAGTTTACCGAACTCAAGTTGCGAATCTGGACCTGATAGTTTTTATGTACAACGAAGTCAAACAAACACTCCATCCGGTAGAAAAGCCTTTGCTCCAAGAAAGAATCGAAAAAATGGACCAAACTCTAGAACCAGGCTTGAAGGACTTGAAGTGGAGGTCTCCCAACATCAACGAGTTCATCCAAGCTTCAATGATTGTAGTTCAGGATGTCAACAAAACTGTTAAAACAATGCAGTCTAACTTAAACGGAATCAAAGACATCATGAAGAAGTGGGCTGAAGAACCACTCATCAAACGCAAAGCCAAACCCATGAACCCTGACGACTTCGACCAAGCCAGCAAAGCTTCGATTGTAAACAAACTCAACGACATCGACAAAGGAGGCAAAGAAATCAACAAGTTCATCAAAGACATCGGAGAGTGCGTCAAAAACGCCAAGAAGTCACCTGAGTGGGGAATTTACCAAGACTTCGTCAACGGACTAGTTATTGAAGGTCTTGTGAACGTTATCAAAAAGAGTCTTCTCCAGTTGTCAGACTACTTCGACCCAGTTTACATCAAAAAGAACGACATGCTTCCTATGTTTGACGTGCGAATTGAATTAGCTGACACCAGAGTGATTTACACTCCGGAAATCCAAAGCAACATGTCCAGAAGTGGACTGAGAGACTTGGTCCACGGGTGGATAGCTGACTTTGTGAAGATTTCTACTTTGATAGGGAGACTTGACTTGATTCCAGGGGACTACATCATTGAAGTGAACGACGACTTTGAGTTTAGGTTCTGCTTGAGCAAAGTGGAGAACCACCTGGACTGGATTGAACAGCAAACAGAAAAGTTTAAGTCAGAGTTCATGGAGTTTTCTTACTTATGGGAAAAAGACCTGAACGAAACCTTCGAAGAGTTCCTGGTGCAGGGAGAAAACGAAAAGAAAAAAGAAGGAGAAGACGAAGAAGAAGAACAACAACGCTTAGAAAAACTCCAGTCACACCCCATCTTCGAAGGAGTCAGCATCAAAATGCCCGAACTCGGCAACTTCGACGGAGAAGTCACCAAACTCAAAAACGTGAAGTCCAAAATTGAAGGCATGCAGAGTCCGCACGACATTGCTTGGCTCAGAATCAACGTGGAACCGCTGAAAGTGGCACTCAACACCAGAGTCCAGAACTGGATCAGTGTGTACACTGGGTTTTTGTTGAGAAACGTGAACGGGTCTCTAAACAACCTAAGCAAGTTCATTGAAACTGTGAGCAAAGGAATCGAACTTGAAGACGAAGAAGACATCCCTCAAGAAGCACTTATGAAAGTTATGAGCCACGTCAGGGACGTGAGAACCATCACTGAGATCTGTGACAACATGTTTTTGCCCCTAAGAGACAAAGTCACGCTTTTGAAGAAGCACGGAGTCCAGATGAACGAAGACCTCATCACCAAAATTGAAGACATGAAAACTAAGTGGCAGGACCTTAAACTGAAAGTCAACAACGTGAAAGCAATCATTCTGCCTCACCAAACTGAAGAAACCAAAAAGATCAAAAGCAAACTCTGGGACTTCGACAGGAAAGTCGACGAGTACCGAAAAGGGTTCTTGGGACAGTGCCCCTTCAACTTTGGAGAACTCACTGACGAGGTGATTAATGAGTCCTACGAAGCCATTGACAGACTGTTGGTAGGCCTGATTGAAATTGAGTCGGAAGCCAGAGCAAACAACGAACTCAACGAACTCTTTGAGCTTGAGAAAAACAACTACAGACCCTTGAAGGAGTGCAGACAGGAACTTCAGTTCTTGAAAGTACTTTGGGACGCCATTTCCCTAGTGCACAACCAGTACAGTGACTGGAAAACTACACTTTGGGACAAAATTGACACTGAAGACTTGCTTGAGCAAAACAAAAACCTGCAAAACATGGTGAAGGTGCTTCCTAAAGAAATCAGGACTTGGAAAGGGTACGCAACTCTCCAAGACACTGTGAAGAACATGGCAACTATTTTGCCCCTGATTAACGACTTGCACTCTCCAAACATGGAACCTCGTCACTGGAGGCAACTAATGCAAATCACCCACAAACAAATAAACCACACCTCCCCTACTTTCAGTCTAGACGACCTTCTGCACCTCAAACTGCACGAACACGCAGACGACGTTAACGAAATAGTAGCTCAGGCAGGAAAAGAAGCTAACATCGAAAAGAAACTCAACGCCATCGAAGCAGCTTGGGCAGTGGCAGAACTGGCCTTTGAAATCCACAAAGACTGTCCAGTGATTCTGCCCCTCGACGAAGTAGTGGAGATGTACGAAACCCACTCTATGGAACTAATGAGTATGCAGAGTTCAGGCAAAAGCATAGAGTACTTCAGAGACCGAGTCAACCACTGGCTAGGAACCCTCAAAGCAGTAGAGGCTACTTTGGACGTGTGGCTGAAGGTGCAAAGGAACTGGAAGAGACTAGAAACTATTTTCCTGGCTTCAGAGGATATCAGGAGCCAACTGCCCGACCAAACCAAAGCCTTTGAAGGAATTGACAACGAGTTCAGGGACATTATGAACGACGCCAAAGAAAACCCCTTGATTGTCGAAGCCACAACTGTAGAAGGCAGAAAAGAAAGCCTGGACACGATCAACCAAGAAATTGAAGTTTGCGAAAACGCCCTGAACGAGTACTTGGCCCAGAAGAAAAAGCAGTTCCCTAGATTTTACTTCATTTCCAACCAAGCCTTGTTGGACATCCTTTCGAACGGAAACAACCCTCACAGGGTGTGTGAGTACTTAGGTGACTTGTTCAACGGCATGAGAGGAGTGGAGTTCGAGAGCGGTCCTACTGGGAACAAACTCAACACTACTATCGGAATGTACTCTAAAGAAGAAAGCGAGTACGTGCCTTTCCCCCAAAAGGTCAACGGCGGCAAGTTTGCTTGCGAAGGAGCAGTGGAGTCTTGGCTGAGTAGTTTTGAAGAAATGATGAGGAAAGTCCTAAAAGCTATTTTGGAAGAAGGCAGACAAACAGCAGAACTTTGGGACATCCAAGGAGAAAAACCCAGAGAGATCTGGATTGACGACTACCCTGCACAGTTAGCTATTGTAGGAACCCAAATCGTTTGGACAGAAGAAGTGACTAGAACTATCGAAGAAGTTTTTGTGGGGTCTGAAAGTGCCATGAAGGACTACGCAAAGGTCTGTGTTGACAGAATCAACAAACTAATTGACAGAGTGATGCAGCCAGGCATCTCTTCCGACCTCAGGTGCAAAATCATTAGTTTGATCACCATTGACGTGCACAGCAGGGACGTTGTGGAGAAGTTTGCTGTGACAAAAGTAAGCGACGTGGCTGACTTTGCCTGGCAGAGCCAACTGAAGTTTGAGTGGAGAGGCATAGCTTCTGAAACAGACCCTAACAAAGACTGCCACATTTCAATTTGTGACTGGAAAGACTACTACTCTTACGAGTACGTGGGTAACTGCGGAAGACTTGTGATTACTCCTTTGACAGACAGGTGCTACATCACTTTGACTCAGGCTTTGAACTTGATTATGGGAGGAGCTCCTGCTGGACCTGCGGGGACTGGGAAGACTGAAACTGTGAAGGACTTGGGACGTGCGATCGGTTTGCCTGTGATGGTTTTTAACTGTTCGCCCCAGATGAACAAAGAGTCCATGGCAAGGATTTTCTTAGGTCTTGCGCAAACAGGTGCTTGGGGGTGCTTTGACGAGTTCAACAGGATTTCAATTGAAGTGTTGTCTGTGGTTTCTACTCAAGTCAAAACTATTCTGGACGCCCAAAGAGCTGGCAAAGAAAGGTTCATTTTCGAAGCAGAAGAAAACATTTTGCTGAAACACACCGTTGGGTTCTTTATCACTATGAATCCGGGTTACGCTGGAAGGACTGAACTTCCCGAAAACATCAAGGCTCTGTTTAGGTCCTGTGCTATGGTTGTGCCTGACACCAAACTTATCTGCGAAAACATGCTTATGTCTGAAGGTTTCAAAAGAGCCAGAGTGCTTTCAGACAAGTTCGTGACTTTGTANGGACTGTCCAAAGAACTACTTTCCAAGCAAAAGCACTACGACTGGGGTTTGAGGGCTGTGAAGTCAGTGCTCAGGATGGCTGGGAAACTCAGAAGAGCAGACACAGACATGGACGAAGACCCTGTTCTAATGAGGGCACTCAGAGACTTTAACTTGCCTAAGATCGTGACTGACGACAAACCTATTTTCTTGACTTTAATTAGGGACTTGTTCCCAGGTTTGAACCCCAAAGCCAAAACCAACCCTGACTTGTACAAAAAGGTCGAAGCAGTGACTAAAAGGGCCAAACTGCAAGCTGAAGAAACCTTTGTAGGNAAGTGCATTCAGTTGTCCGAAATCATGGAAGTGAGGCACTCAGTGTTTGTAATCGGTCCTCCAGGATGTGGGAAAACCGAAGTGTGGAAGATGCTAGCAGCAGTTGACGGAGCAGAAACAGCTTACGAAACAATAAACCCCAAAGCAGTCGAAGCTCACGAACTTTTTGGGTACCTAACCAAAACCAAGGAGTGGAAGGACGGAGTGCTTTCAGTTGTAATGAGGGACATGTACAAGAACCAACCCCCTTACAAACCCACCCAGAAAAACAAGTGGATTATACTAGACGGAGACATTGATCCTGACTGGATTGAGTCACTCAACACAGTAATGGACGACAACAAAGTCCTTACTCTGGTGTCCAACGAAAGGATTCCTTTGACTTCAGCTATGAGGCTCATCTTTGAAATTTCTAACTTGCGAAACGCCACCCCAGCTACTGTGTCGCGTGCAGGAGTGCTTTACATCAACGAAACAGACATTGGAACTAAGCCTTACATGGACTCTTGGCTGGAAACAGTGGACGACGACATAGCTAAAAGTCACTTCATGCTTAACTACCAACAACTCTTTGAAGGAGAAGAAAACAACATTGAAGAAATCAGAAGGTTCACTCCAGTAGTGCCCCGGGTGGACATTTCTATTGTGCAGAGCATTTGCTGCATGTTGTCTTCCTTAATGAAGTCCAAAGAGTTTCTGGAAGTCGCTAAAAACCTCAAAGAAGAAGACAAAAAAACCATTTTCGAAGCTTACTTTATGTATGCAGGAGTCTGGGCGATTGGAGGAGCTATTGCCGACGAAACCGTTGCTAAGCAGTTCAACACTTGGTGGAGAAGCAAGTTCAAGAAGTTCCCAGAGGCAGGAACTGTTTACGACTACTACTTCGACCCTAAGAAACTAACTTGGGAACCCTGGGCAGACTTAGTTACTGAGTATGTGCCCATTGCTGAACAAACTGTTTCAAGTATCATTGTGCCTACTGTGGACATCATCAGAATAAAGGCTGTGATTGAACTGCACGTGCAGGGACGCCGCGGTACAATGTTTGTTGGAGGCAGTGGCACTGGCAAAACTACCATAGCAAAGGATTACTTGTCTTGTTTGAACAGTGAAGAAGTTCAGAACTCAGCTATTAACTTCAACAACTACACAGACTCTATGGCACTCCAAAGGTTCATTGAGTCCAACGTTGAAAAAAGAATGGGTAGGGAGTACGGTCCTCCAGCTAACAAACAACTTATTTTCTTCATTGACGACTTGAACATGCCTTACGTAGACACTTACGGAACCCAGTCACCCATAGCTTTGCTGATTCAGTTGATGAACTACTACCAAATGTTTGACAGGGACCACTTGGAAGAACAGAAAAAGCTCAAGGACATCCAGTTCATGGCCTGCATGAACCCCAAAGCAGGTTCCTTCACTGTGGACCCACGACTGCAGCGCCATTTTACTACTTTTGGCACAATGCTTCCTTCCCAAGAAATCCTCGTTCACATTTACAGTTCTATCTTAGGAGGCCACTTGAACCAGTTCGACACTAAGATTTCTAAACTCAAAGACAAAGTCATTGATGCTACACTTGAGCTCTTTAAACTCATCAGTGCAAACCCAGAATTTGCTCCTTCTGCTAAAAAGTTCCACTACCAGTTCAACCTCAGAGACATTTCACGCATCATTGGAGGCGTTATGCAGAGCCAACCTGGACTTTACAGAGGTGCAGTTGACAACTTTGTGAAACTTTGGATGCACGAGTGCGATAGAACCTTTTTGGACAGACTGATTGCTGACAAAGACGTTGAAGTCTACAAAGAGTACCTTAACCGTTGCTGCAAAAAGTTCGAAGACGAAGCTAGTCAAGAAATCTACGCAGAGCCCAACATCTTCACTTCGTTCGTCAGTGCTCATGGCGGAGACCCTGCTTACTTGCCCATTAAAGACATGGCCCAGCTTAAAAGAGTTTTGCTTGACAAACTTGACGAGTACAACGAGTCCAACGCCCAAATGAACTTGGTGCTTTTCGACATTGCTATGGAGCACGTTTGCAGAGTAGCTAGGATCCTAGACATGCCTGGAGGAAACGCTCTTTTAGTAGGTGTAGGAGGTTCTGGAAAGCAGTCTTTGTCCCGTTTGGCGGCCTTTATTTTGGGTTACGACGTCATTAGTATTTTGGTGTCTGACAAGTACACCATGAACGACTTCAGAACAGACATCCAAGAAATGTACAAAAAGGCCGGAGTCAAAGCAGGCGGGAGTCCCTGTGTGTTTTTGCTCACAGACACCCAAATCCAAGACGAACGGTTTTTGATCTACATCAACGACATTTTGAGTTCAGGGTACATCCAGGACTTGTTTGACAGAGACGAACTCGACGGAATCTTTAACTCTCTCCGCAACGAAGCCAAAGGCGCTGGGGTGTTGGTGGACTCGCCTGAAGCTATGCTTGAGTACTTCATTGACAAAGCTAGAAAGAACTTGCACATTGTGCTGTGCTTCTCGCCTGTAGGAGAAACTTTCCGAAGACGTGCACGGAAGTTCCCTGGAATCATTTCCTGCACCCTGGTTGACTGGTTCCACCCCTGGCCAAGAGAAGCCCTGATCGACGTAGGTTACCAGTTTTTGCAGGAAATTGAAGTAGAGACAGACGAAATAAGGAGTTCCATGGCTAACTACATGGCAGACGTGCACGTGTCAGTTAACGAAGCCAACGCTTACTTCTTGCAGAGAGAACGTAGGTACAACTACACTACACCTAAGTCCTTCCTTGAACTGATTGACTTCTTCAAAAAACTAATTGGCCAAAAACGAGCAGGACTGGAACAAGCAATTGAAAGACTGTCCCAGGGTCTGGACATACTGGCCCAAACCAAAGACAAAGTAGAAAACCTCAAGCAAGACCTTGACGTCAAGATGGTTGAAGTCAAAGAAGAACAGGAGTACGTAGGCCAAGTGGTGGAAGAAGTGACTGCTGCCAAAGAAGTAGCTGACAAAGAAATGGCTGACGCTGCTGAGGAAGAAGCTGTTGCTGCAGAACTCACTGAAGCTGCCAACAAATTGAAGGCAGAAGCTGAAGCAGAACTGTCTGAAGCCCAACCTGCTATGGAAAGAGCTAAAAAAGCAGTGGACTGTCTGACTCTGAAGTCACTCCAGGAACTCAAAGCCTTGCCTAAACCTCCTCAAGGAGTAGACAGTGTTGCAAAGGCTGTGATGCTTTTGAGGGGAGAACGGAAGAACTTTGCCTGGCAAGCTGCACAGAAGATGCTGAACCAACCAGCTAAGTTCAAAGAAGAAATTGAAAACTTCAACAAAGAACAAATTGACGAGTGGATTCTGGAACAACTGAGACCCATCATTGCTCAGGACTTCTTCAACGAAAAAGAAATGGGCAAGAAGTCAGAAGCTGCTAGTTTCTTGTGTGCTTGGGTAGTTAACGTCGTGGAGTACAACAGGATCTACAAAAACGTCAAACCTTTGATGGAACGTAAAGAAACTGCTGAAAAAGAAGCTGCAGACAAAGAAGAAGAACTCTCAGGTGCTCGCGCCAAGGTCAAAGCTGCTACGGACCACGTAGAAACTCTGCAACAGAAACTAAACGACGCACAAGTCAAAAAGGAAAAAGTAGAGTCAGAAGCTGAAGAGTACCAAACCAAACTGGCTTTGGCAGAGAAACTCGTAGGCTCTTTAGGGGACGAAAACACGAGGTGGAGCGAAAACGTAGCTCAGTACAAAAAGGAAATGGTCACAGTTTTGGGAGACGCTTTGCTTGCTTCTTCGTTTGTGTCTTACATTGGGCCTTTCTCTGCAAGTTTGCGACTGAAACTTTGGTCAGAAACTTGGCTGCCCAACATAGTTGAAAGGAAAATAGCTTACACTGAAGGGGTTGATCCTTTGAAGGTCCTGTGCACGGGAGCAGACGAAGCAAGGTGGAAGAACTTCGGACTGCCTGCAGACAGAATGTCTGTGGAAAACGCAAGTATGATCACTAGTTGCAAACGCTGGCCTCTAATAATTGACCCACAACTGCAAGGCTCTAAGTGGATTAGAGGAATGCACGGAGAAGAGTTAGAAATTATCCAGTTTTCTCAAGACAGGTGGATCAAGAGGTTAGAAAACGCCATCACAATGGGCAAAATTGTTATGTTCGAAAGCATTGGACAAGAAATAGACGCTATTTTGGAACCCTTGTTGTCCCAAGCCATCATCAAGAAGGGGAGAAACACTATGCTCATTAAACTTGGTTCAGAAGAAATCGAGTACAACCCTTCTTTCAAGTTGTACCTACAAACCAAGCTTTACAACCCCCACTACAGACCTGAAATCGCGGCTCAGTGCACCATTGTGAACTTCATTGTGACTGAAAGTGGTTTGGAAGACCAACTCTTAGCTACAGTAGTTAACATTGAAAAACCCGAACTTGAAGAAGACAAACAAAAGTTAGTGAAGGAACAAAACGAGTACAAAGTGATTCTGGCAGACTTGGAAGAACAACTGCTCAACAACCTGTCTGCAGCCGACCCCAGCACGATCCTCGACAACACTGAACTCATTGAAGGGCTTGAAAAGACCAAACAAACTTCTAGCGAAATCCAAGAAAAAACTGCCAAGGCCCAAGAAACTGAAAAGAACATCAACGAAGCTCGTGAAGTCTACAGAAGAGTAGCAGCAGAAGGAGCTATGCTTTACTTCTTGATTATTTCTCTGTGCAACATCAACCACATGTACCAGTACTCCTTGGAAAGTTTCTTGACTTTCTTCTTGAAAGCCATTGAAAAGACCGAAACCTTTGAAGAGGTCGAAGAAAGAGTCCTCAACCTCAAAGCCAACATCAGAATGACCATCTTCACTTGGGTCAGCAGAGGACTCTTTGAAAAGCACAAACAAATCTTCTTGACCCAAATCACTCTCCGTCTCATGCAAAAGGGCGACTTGGAAACCCCTTACGACCCCCAAATGGCAAACTTCCTGCTGAAGTGCCCACTTAAGCCTAACGTAGAAAAACCTCAGTCTTTGGACTGGCTTCCTGAAACCGCTTGGTCAGCTGTGCAGAGACTCATTGAAATTGAAGAGTTCCAGAACTTCGCTACTAGCATGGAAAAGGACGCGCCTACTAGGTTCAAGGAGTGGTTCAACGACTTAGCTCCTGAAAACGCCAAACTGCCACTTGACTGGAAGAGACTCGACAACACTCCTTTCCAAAAACTGTTAGTTCTAAGGTGTTTGCGCCCAGACAGACTCACCAGTGCAGTGAACCAGTGGATAAGGGTTGAATTGCCTAAAGGAGACGACTACGTAGACATTGACCAAGGTTACAGTTTTGGAGAAATTCTGGAGTTCGTCCTTGAAGACGCTACTAACACAACTCCGATATTCTTCATTCTGAGTCCAGGCACTAACCCAGTAGCTGACGTAGAAGTCAGTGGCAAAAAACGCGGCATTGAAGAAAACAAGAACTACTGGAACGTTGCTATGGGAGAAGGCCAGGAGCAACTAGCTATGAACTGTCTTGAAATGGGACACAAAGAAGGCCACTGGGTGATTCTTGAAAACATTCACTTGATGCCTAAGTGGTTGCTGCAGCTTGAAAAGAAACTAGACGTGTTTGCTTCAGAAGGGTCCAACATGAACTTCAGGCTGTTTTTGTCTGCAGAGCCTTCGCCGGATATTCCAATTGGCATTTTGGACAGGTCAATCAAACTCACAAACGAACCTCCCCAAGGTATGAAAGCTAACCTCAAAAGAGCTATGGCCCAGTTCAACAAAGAAGAATTCAACGAAAGAGACCCTAGAGTCAGGTCCATTATCTTCGGACTGTGCTTCTTCCACGCTACTGTGCTCGAAAGGAGGAAGTTTGGCCCTAAAGGGTGGAACATGCTCTACCCCTTCAGTATGGGAGACTTAAGGGACTCTTCTTTGGTGCTGAATAACTACTTCGAAAACAACCAGGGTTCTTCCAAGATCCCTTGGGAAGATCTCCGCTACATCTTTGGAGAAATCATGTATGGAGGACATATTGTGGACGACTGGGACAGAAGACTTTGCAAAACTTACTTGACCAACCTTATGCAGGACTTGTTGCTGGACGAGTTCGAACTCTTCCCCTTCTCAGACGGAAGAGCTGGGGCGTCCTTTAAGTCCCCTGCTCCTACTGAGCACCAAAAGTACGTAGAGTACATTGACGAAGCCTTCCCTTACGAAACTCCTTTAGCTTTTGGACTTCACTCAAACGCTGAAATAGGGTTCTTGACTTCCCAGGGGCAGTTCTTGTTCTCGACTTTGTTGGAGTTGCAGCCCAGAGACGAGTCAGCTGCAGAAGACAGTGCAGCCAAAACCAAAAACGAAATAGCCCAAGAAATAGTTTCCCACATCCAAGAAGAACTCAACCTTGAAAACCTGAAGTTCGACTTAGACGAAATCAAAAGCAGAGTTCCTGAAGAAGACGAAAAAATGAGTTTCATCAACGTGTTTTTGCAGGAGTGCGAGTACATGAACTACTTGCTTGTAGAGATGGACAAGAGTCTCAAAGAAATCAACCTAGCACTTAACGGAGAACTCACTACTACTGACAAGATGGAAAAGACCATCGACAGTTTAGTGCTTGAAAAAGTCCCTTCGACCTGGACTGAACTGGCTTGGCCTTCTTGCAGAGGCCTTAGTTCGTGGCTCGTCAACTTGCAAGCTCGAGTTGAACAACTCTCTAAGTGGAAAGACGAACCCACAACAGTTCCCAAAGTCACCAACATTGCTAGGCTGTTCAACCCTCAGTCTTTCTTGAACGCTGTGAAGCAGTTCCACGCCCAAAAGACCCAGTCCGAACTGAACAAACTGTACATCCAAACAGACATCACTAAAAGGTACGAAAACGAAATTGAAGACCCTCCCAGAGAAGGAGCTTTTGTGACAGGTTTGAACCTGGACGGAGCGAGGTGGGACGTTACTAACTCGATGGTGGAAGACTCGAAGCCCAAAGAAATGTTTTGTCCTTTGCCAGTGGTGAACTGCAAAGCTGTGTTGGTGCAAGAAGGAAAGGAAGAAAAGAACATCTACCACTGCCCTGCTTACAAAACTGAAAACAGAGGCAACACCTACGTGTTCACTGCCCAGCTCAGAACACCCAAGCACCCCCCTGCTAAGTGGATTCTGGCTGGAGTTGCTATAGTTATGGACGTTGAAGGAATCGGCGACCCAGTTAAGAAATAACTAACGTTTAAAATGATTTTTGAGGAAAAGCAAATAGTTTTAGTTTCCAAAGAAGGGGACAGGTTCCAGTCTACTTCGCGCTTAGCCAACATGAGTAGTCTCATCAAAAACATCGTGGAAGAAGAAATGACTGACGAGGTTATTCCTCTTCATCAGATTTCTTCGAACATGCTTTCTAAAATGCTGGAGTTCGCACAGCACCATAGCTACTTGCCACCTGAGCCTCCCAAAAAGCCTGTTCCAGTGAACTTTGTAGGGGCAGTGGAGGATCCTTGGGACGAAAACTGGGTTAAGTCGCTTTCTGAAGACCAGTTAATTGAAATGATTAAAGCTGCCAACTTTTTGGACTTTAAAAGTGTTTTTGACTTGTGTGCGTGTTACACTGCTAGTTTGTTCAAGGGCAAAAGCATAGAGGAGTTAAGAGCCAAGTACGGAATTCAAGAGGAATTCACTGAAGCTGAAGAAGCAAGGATCAAACAAGAGAATCCCTGGACTATGGAAGACATCAATGAAAGACTTAACCTTTAATACGAAGTTCTAGTAGCTGCAGTAAGGGGAGTTTTAGGTAGGGCTTTGCCCACGAATCCAATTGGACTTGTGGAGATTCTGTAGTTAGTAAACATTTCAAAGGAAGGTTTGTTTCTGACGTTGAGTTGAAGGAGTTTCTGGACTTGTTCAGGCTTTTTCTGGGCGAATCCCTGAGTGAGGTCGTAGTTATCTAAAAAGTCCTGGAAGACCTTTTGGGAGTACTCGTAAGCAATTTCGTCGAGGTTTTCTTGTTTCTTGTAGTTGTGACCGTTTTTGAACTTTAAAGGGTGGAGCTGCCAGCCTCCCCAGTTAGGACCCTCTTTTCTATTGGGTACCACTTTGAGACACCTGTGTTCTGAGGGTCCGTCATACTTTTTGGTGGAGTCGTGCATGCAGTGTTGTTTGGAACTGAACCTGATGGCTTGTTCCCGAGAACACCCTTTTTTGCGCAGAGTGAGGTAGTTCATTGCGTCTTCTGCAGTAGTTGGTCTGGAGTAGGGGTTTAGTTTTAGGCACTGGCCTTCAAAGTTGCTTGAACTTAAACTTTTTCTGTGGAGAGTTTTGTGAGTTAAAGCAGAGTCTAGACGAGTTTTAGGTCTTAGTTGTTCTTGGAAAAGTTTAGTTTTGCAAGCGGTTCTACTTGGTTTTCGGTTCTTTGAAAGTAAACTCTTTTTAGCTTTGGGCAGTTTATCCATAATTACTTAGTGTTGCAGTTCATCTTTATAAATGTTTAAGCAGGTGCTTCAGAACTTACCTAAAAAAGAAGAAGGTTCTAAAGAAGAATCTCCACAAAGCGGGACTTCTAAGTTCAACTTAAGCAGTTTTTTAGGCTCAAGCAGTGAGTTCGCAAAGAAACTCGGAGGAAACCTTTTGTTGGACTCTGGGGTCTTTTCTAAAGAAGCTGCAGAAAAAATTAAACTTAAACTAGAAGACCCTTTGATCTCAGAGCTCCTTAACAGCATAGAAGCCAAAAACACCCAAAGGGCTTCTGAAATAGCCTTTGATTCAGAGTTCACCAAAAAGAACCAAAAGTTCTTGCAGTCAGGAAAAGCTGTAACCGTAGCTGTTTTAAATGAGCAACTAGAGTTTGCTAAGTCCCTTGCTAGTTCAGGCTACTCAGTTCCAGAAACTCTTTTAGTAGACATTTCAGTCCAAGGCAAGTCAAGTTTGGTTCCTAGAGCTTTGGAACTGGAACTCTACCAAGAAGACTATTTGGAAATGTGCTTGTGGTACTTAGTTCACCAGGACTACACCGAAGCTGCAGAACAACTACTTAAGAACTTTACTAAACTCAGAGAGTACACCAACTACGAAGAAACTCTAAGTCCAGAAGCAAAACTCAGGCTGCTTAGAGACCAAAACTTACTTAGGATCTGTTTGAACCAAACACTTCACTTAAGCAAGGACGAACTCTCCACAGCCCTTTTAGACTTCGGAGCTTCTTTGCTGAACAAAGAGCACCTTGAAACAGCTCTGCAGAACGAATGTTTGAAGTTTTTGAAAAGAATTTGGGTGGACTTTTCAGAGCAGAAAGGAACTTACAAGGAGTTACTGCAAAAAGGAGTTTCTGAACTCCAAGAAACACTTAAGTTTTCAGAAATAATTAAGTACTACCTCCAGAGAAAGAAACCCAAGTTAGTGGAAGAAGCACTGCAGTGGCCCCACACCAACAGAGAAGAAGGAGTTGTGAACATCCTCATTAAGTTCAACAAACAAGAACTTGCTCAAGAATTCATTGCTCAAGAAGACTCTAACTTTTCCCCAGAAGACTTTTTGTCTGCCTTCAAAGAACAGCTCTACGACCTCTGTGTAGGGATGCTTGACGTGCAAGCTGCCAGAATCACTCTGAACGAACCCAAAATCCAAGAAACTCTAGTTGAACTTCTCGAAAAAGGAGAAACGTGCTTGCAAGCTATAGAGATGCTTAGTTGCGTGGGTGCAGACTCCTGGCACGTAGAACTGACTGAGCAACTTTGCGAGGTCCTTGAAACCTTTGCTAAAAAAAGAACCGAAGTCCTTATCTGCAAAGCTCCCATTCTCCACTGCACTTTAGTAGCAGAAACTATGGAGAAGTTTTCTTCAGCTTCACTGAAATACAAAAGCGACTGCAATTCAGTAGCAGAGATGTACAAGGACTTAGGCTGTGAGTTAGAAAACGCTTTGAAAGAAGAGAACCAACTTAAGTACTACTTAACTCAAACAGACTTCAGAGGCAGGAGTGTGCTGAACATCTTTTCAGAAAACAAATACTACAAAATGCTGGACAACTACCAAATCGGAGTGATTGTCAGTAAGATGTGGAACGGATCCAACAGGAACTTCGGGATACTGGGAGCTTCTACTTTGTATAACTCCTTGGTGTCTAGTTCAGAAGAAGCACTTCAGTTTACAAAACGAGTAAACTACTCCAGGCCTTACCTGTTCCAGTACTGGCAGTGGAAGGAGTCCTGCAGTTTAAGACTAAAAGCCTATGCTGCTTCTTCTATTTTACTTTTAGTAGTTTACACCTTACTACTGTACTCTGCAATCTCATCCAACTCGTTTAGTGACATGCACGCAGACACTACAACCCAAACTTACTTGTGGATTAGTTGGTTTTTGATAGGAGGAGTGTTGGTGCAGCACTTAAACAGGTTTTTGTTTTTCAGAAAAACTAAGAGAGAAGAGTTCGACGGCTGGATATTAATTGACTCTTTGATGTTTGGAGGAGCAGTGCTGGCTATACTGGACACTGGGAGTGTATTGGAAGACCCCAGTATGTACAATGCTTGTTTGCACTCTTTTATGACTGTGCTGGTCTGGCTGAAGTTCATGGGAATATTGCTGACTTATAAGGAGTTCGGTCCTTTTTTAAGGATGATTTACTTGATGTTCAAAGAGTCAATAGACTTTTTTGTGATATTTCTGTGCTTGTTGGTATTTTCTGCTTCAGTGTTCACAGCTTTGTTCAACGACAAAAGTTACAAGTTCCCTGACTTTTTTACTTCAATGCAGTCTTTGTATGCTTCAGCTTTGGGTTCAATTGACCTCACAGCTTTTACGGAGTACGAATTTTTGGGAGGGATTTTTTACGGAGCGTATTTGCTTGTTTCGAACGTGGTTTTGCTGAACCTTTTGATTGCTATTCTTTCTAACGTGTACGAAGACTTAAGTTCACGGGTTGACAGTGAGCACAGTGCTGTGTTAATTGCTCACTACAACCATTTGGAGTGGAGTGAAAACTACGGGTTCTTGAATTTGCTGCCTTCTCCGTTTTCCTACTTTTCTTTTGCTTCACTTCCTTTTTTTGCTTTCATGAAGGACACTTCCAAACTCAACGAAGCACTCAGTAAGTGTTTTTACTCTGTGTTTGCCTTAGGTCAGTTCTTGGTGTTCTTGACAGCAAGTGCAGTTTGTGTTCCTTTGATGTACTTAAAAGGGTTTTTTGTATACTCTAAAAAAAGCAAAACTGCTAACTCAGAGTCTAGTCAACAAAAAATTCCAGCTAGTGGTCTAAAGTTACTGCAGTGGTTCTTTATAGGAGTTCCTTGGCTGACTTTAGTGTACTTCAGAGACCTCTATGACTACTGGGCACTGACTTACCAAACTCCAGATTTAAAGAAACAAACCAAGTCTAGTAAGTTCGACCAACTAGTAACTAGGCAGTTCATCACAGACATACAAACTACTTTAAAAGGACTTGCAGGTGAAAAAGTTAGCGTCAAACAACTTTTAGACGCTTGGGCTCTAGTGGACAAACTCCACCAAGAAAAGTTATCCACAGAAGAAGATGACGAACTAGTTAAAGACTTTTTAAGTCGTTTTTCGAATTCACGCAAAGACTCTACAATTAACTTAGAAAGGATGAGACGACTGCTGCCTAAAAAACAAGGAGGGCTTTACAAAAAGGACTACCTGGAGCGAGCCAAGCAAGTCAACGTGCCTAGTTTTATGAAAGGCATTGCTAAGTTCCAAGAAAAAGTAGGTTCTATGAGTATTGGAGGAGTTAACATCCTGAACAATGCTGGAGGGACTAAGGTGGACTTGCGTAAACTAGAAGGGTTAGAAAGGTCGATGAGGGCTTTGGAGGAGAACTATAAGCAGATGCTAGGAGTAGCTAGGAACATCAGGTCCTCCATAGAAGCTCAGTTTGCTTACTTAAAAACAAGGCTTAACTAATTTTTTTGTTTTTCCAGTAGCTGATAGTTCTGAGGTTCTTTCCAGAAACTTGGCAGAACTCAAACTTTCTGACAAACTCAGGAGACACGAAAGGAGCTCTGTGGAAAGAGTACAAACAAACTTCTACACTCTTTTGTCCTAAGTTGCTGAAGAGTCTTTCGAATTCTTTTTGGAAGAAATTGTACAGCTCCTCAGACCCCATGCTCCGTTTAGAGAAGGCGTGCAGAAGAGGCACTAAACTTGGTTTGGGAATTTCGTTTGTTTTGAGTACTTGGTTTTCTATTTGAGAAAACAAAAACTGGTCTTTTTCCAGGGGAAACCTACTTAAAGCTTCTGCTAAGTAAGCCAGTTCTCTAATTCCGTACTCTGAAACGGGCTTTTTAGCAATGATTTCTTTAATGATGTTTTCTGAGTGCTCGTTAGGGAACCTTGAAAAGCTGTAAAGCAGGAACAACCTGTCTAATTCGTTGAATTCTTGAATTCTAGAGGAAATGGTCTTCCCAAGTTCGTTCAAACAAGAAAACTTGCTAGAAACCGGTATTCTAGACTTGGAAATTCCTATTGAGAGTTGGGCTATGTACCTCGACTCTAGTTCCCCAGCAATTGCTTTTTGAAATAGTTTGTTGAGTAACTCCTCTGGGAAACTGCAGTTGAGCCTAGAAAAGACGTATATTAAAGAAGCTGCTGCTTTAGAGTCAACGATTTCAGTCTCTGAAAGACCTTTTTGGAACTTAGGGATGTACTCCTCAGGACTGATGTTTGTCTTTGAAAGTCTTGAAAGGACCAAACTTATCCCTATATCGTCTAGTTGAGAAACAGGAGCTTCTTGCACAGTAGCTCTGACCAGCGACTCTGAGTTTTGTTCCAAAGCAAACTCTAAGTCGTTCAGAAAACTTTTGCACAATGCTTTTGAGGTCGAAAACCTGTTTAGTAATAGTCTGAAATTAATCATTATTAACTCAAGTTAAGTCTGAATGTGTTAACTTACTACCAGTCGTCGTCACCTCCGAACAGGTCCATAGCTCCTTCCATAGCTTCTTCTTCTTCTTCTTCCTTTTTCTCTTCTTCTTTGGTTGCTTCACCTGCAGTCTCTTGAGGAGCCCCTTCTTGGGCAGAGGGTCCTCCTCCTGAACCCAAGTTAGTTAATAAGTCGCTGATGTTCTTCCCTTTCAGAGCGTTTGCAAACAAGACAGGCCAGTACTTTTCAACCTCGTTCCCGGAGACCGAAATGAGTTTGTTGATTTTGGAAGAATCGACATCGATGCCTTCGTCGTGCAGCAGCAATGCTGAGTAGATACAGCAAAGCTCATCGTGTTCCCCTTTGGAAAGTTGACTGTGTGCCACAGATGCCATTTATTTATAGCAGACTTATAGAGGGTTGTAGCGGTGGACAGGTACTCCTTGCAGTTTAGTGGACCTGATTTCTAAGGGCCTTTGTTTGCGTTTGTTTTTGCGTTGGTCGAGAACAGGGACTTCTAGGGGACTCATAAAATGCTGCCTTTTAAAAGCAGGGTCTATAGGAATGGGGAGTTTCCTGGAAGGCTTGGAAGTAGTTTTGGGTCGCGAGGAGGCGAACTTGAGCATTATTCTGTGGGGGTGTGTTCGGTTGCAGGGTGAGTTTTTAAGGTTCCTAGGGTGTTTTTCAGTTTTGGGACCTGGAGGCACTTTAAGTCGGCCTAGGTTTTCAGAGTTGAGGTTTTCTGAACTCGAACAGCTTTTCAGAGACCTGTATTTTTTGCGTCCAGGTCTTTGGAGTCCATAAGAAGTCCTTACAGGTCTTTCAGGGGTTTTGTGGAACTGGATAGAAATTTCTTCTAAGTTGTCTTCAGAAGGGCAGGAGTCTGAGCCTGAACTGTCTATTTCTTCGTCGTCTTCGCCTCTTAGTACTTTTTCGTAGGCTTTTTCGAGTTCCTCACTTGTGAAGTAACTCCTCCAGTCCTTGACTTCTATTTGTTTGCTGTTGCGTTTTTTGCTGGGTTGGGAACGAGTGTACTTCCTGGCTTGTTCGATTTCTTTTTGGAGTTTTTGTTGAGCAGAGCACCCTGCGAGTTGATTGAGGCGTCCAGGTTTTAGCCACCCTCCGTTTATTTTGAGTTCAAACTCTATGCTTTTGAGTGAGTGTGTGTATTCGTACAAAGAAGTCAACAACTTACTTCCGATGTCTTTATAGTCTTCGTTTTTAAATGAGTAAGTTTGGCCTGAAACCTGGAAAGCGTGGAAACTAGACTCCAAAGTAAAGCTGTTGGTTACTGAAAACTCTTTCCAAACCACCACTCTGCCTGTGCCTTGTTTTTCAGGTTCCACTTTGAATTTGCAGTCAGGGTAACTAAAAAAAGGAGTCATTGAAGCAAAAACCTTAGGAAAGAGTCTAACTTTGGTCCAAGAAGTAAAGCCCCCAGAAGCTGCTAAGTTGCATCCGTAAATAAAGCAGTTTTCTTTTTTAGAGTGCGCGTGCAAGTCACAAAACATCAGCACTTCTCTTTTGCTCGAAACTTTGTGGAGCAGCTGCTTGAAGTAGTAAATAGGAGGGTGTGTCAAAGCGCTAGGGTTTTCCCACCTTCTGTTGAGGTCCACCCCCATCAAACTGCACCTTGAGTTGCCACACACAACTCCGTCAGGGTTGAGCATAGGCACTAGGTAAAAAATGTAGTTTTCTAAAAGGTGCTTGGCTTTAGGACTGTCAGAAGTTAGGAACTCAAGGACTCCCTGCATCACCCAAGAGCCGCAAGTCTCGCCTGCGTGGACTCGAGCACTGATGACTACAGCTTTTCGTTTAGAAATAGAAAGGCCTTTCTTTTTGGGAGCTGTGAGTTCTACCGTGTAGAGTGAAAGGCCAGCTAAGGACTTGCAAAGAGTGTTTCTGCGGTACAAAAGGTCTTTGCTGTAGAGAGTTTGGTCCACTGCGCCTATGTTGGCTTCCATGCTACCCAAAAAAGATAGCATCATGCTGTATGTATAGGGTTCTGAAAAGGCAAAAAAAACCCTTCTGTTTTCCGAAAAATTGAAGCTAAAAGACAAGTTGTAGCTTTTGCTTGCACTTAGGGTGTTGTTTCTGTGAAAGTCAACTCCACCAGAGACGACTTTCCACTCTACAGAGTGTTCTAAGCAGTAAAGTGGTTTAAAGCCTTTCTTGTAGAGTTTCACTGGTTTTTTTATGTTACAAATATTGAACTTGGCAGTTGAGTTCACTTGCAAGGGCTCCACACAAAAATAAAACCACTGGGTTTGGCCTTTGGTGTTTGTGTCTGGTCTCAAAAACAAGTTGTACTCTTGCTTGTCAAGTGCGTAGACTTCGTCCAAGTTGCCGCTTTCCAAAAAGCTGCTGAACTTGAGGAAGCCTTTTACTTCGTCGACTTCAGGAGGTTTTTTGGTGCTGTTGAGTAGTTTGGTGATGTTGGTTTGCATGTCTTCTAGAGTGCTGGGGTTCTGAGCTTTGAAAACTAAGGTGCCTTGAGAATTGTTAGAGTTTTGGTACTTCAGCTGGAGTGAGTAGGGAAGCGAGTCCAGTGCTGAAGGAACAGTTTTCACTCTCCATTGCGGAGTTGGGTTGTCGGGATACTTGCCAGATTCTATAAGGGGCAGTGGCTTAGGAAGTAAGTCGTTCAACATATTTCATTAATATTAAGTTATGAATATAGATCACTTAAACCTGTTCTTGTACTTAAGGTAGTTTAAGTAGATTTCGTCGATTTTCTTGTAGTTTATGGCTTGGTTCCCAATTTGGGTTAATCTAAGTGAGGGTTGGCTCATATGCTTTTTAAGGAACTCAGAAGTAACTGGGTCTGCTTGGAAAATGAGTTGGGCTTTTCCGAGCCTAGAATTTTTTTTTACTGGAGTAGTTTTTTGGGGAGACTTGCGTTCTATTTTAGGCAAGTTGATTCTTTTTAAGGAACTCGACCTGTCCTCAATAGGGATTTCGAAGTTCTTAGGCATAACAGAAGTGCAGCTTTTTGCGTTCTTGTTTGACTTATGCATTTATTAGAATGGGGTTTATTTTTTCTAAGCTCTGGCGTAAACTAAGGGGCGACCAAGAGTACAAAGTAGTTCTTGTAGGACTGGCCAACGCCGGGAAAACCACTATTCTTTACAAACTCCAGTTGGGAACTGTAGTGATGGCCCACCCCACTATTGGAAGCAACGTAGAAGAAGTCAAGCACGGCAACGTGCACTTGCAAGTTTGGGACTTAGGCGGCCAGGAGTCGATTAGGCCTTCTTGGTCTACTTACTTCGCTTCGGCACAAGGAGTTGTTTTTGTAGTGGACAGTTCAGACTCCAACTCAGCTCTTTTGGCTAAGATGGAACTTTTCAACTTGTTACTGGATGACAACTTAAGAGGAGTCCCTGTGCTGGTTTTGGCTAACAAACAAGACTTGCCCACTGCTTCTGAGCCCCAAGAAGTCTCTGAACTCATGAACTTAACAACCATTAGGGACCATGAATGGCACCTTCAGCCCTGCTCAGCGATTACTGGAGAAGGCTTGCCACAAGGCTTGGACTGGCTTACTGACAAACTAACTAGGTAAGGTGTATTTAACTTAGAACTTGCGTTTTTTCTGGGGTTTTTTGCTTTTTCGTTTTTTGTTGGCCTTTTCAATGTGTTTGTGGATCATTTTAATGCCTTTAGTTTCAGCTTTGTACTTTTGGGTCATTAGTTTGTGCCTCATTACTTTGCCTTCGATGTCGCGACTCATTTTGGGCTGTTTGGGGGTTGTTTCTTTAGGTTCTTGTTTGTCTGGTTTTTCGGCAATCCACCTTTTTTTAGGTCGGTTGTAGATTTCGTCAGCGTAGTCAATGAGGTTCCTAGCTCTTAGGGTTTGTTTTTCGGCTTCTTGGATTTCTTTTTCGACTCTTTCTTCGGCCATGGTGATTTTGACCTTGTGTTTTAGTTCTTGGTACTCTTGTTGGGCTGCTTCGAACTTTGTTTGGTCTATCGTTAAAGAAGGGATTGAAGACTTCACTGCTTTTCTGAGTTTGGTTCTTTCTTCAGGCGTGCACAGACTCACTGACACGCCTTCTTTCCCAGCCCTAGCGGTGCGTCCTATTCTGTGGAGGAGTTTGTTGAGGTCTTCAGGAATGTGGAGGTTAATCACTGCTTCTACGGGAAGGTCCAAACCTCTAGCTGCTAAGTCGGTTGCTACAAGTATTTCTATTTCTCCGTTTTGGAAGCTGGTCAAAGCGTTGAGTCTTTGCTGCTGGGTTAAGTTTCCGTGGAGTTCGCCTATTTTGTGGCCTAGGAGTTTCAGAGTTAAGTAGAGGCGGTGGCACTGTTCTTTGGTTTTTACAAATATTATGACGTCTTTTTGGACTTGGTGCTTGACTAGGTAAAAAGCTATGCTTTCTCGGTCTTTGTCTTCCTTCAAGCGAACTATCACCTGTTTAAGGGTGTCTGGAAGTCCTGCTTTGCCAACTCGAACAGGGTTCTTAAGTGCAAGTTCAGCCAAACCCTCTACGTTTTTTCCAAGTGTTGCAGAAGCCAACACAGTTTGGCGGTCTCTGGGAAGTTTTTTAATGATTTCTTGGACTTCTCTTTTGAAGCCCATGTCAAGTAGCCGGTCAGCTTCGTCCAGAACTAAGAAGTCCACGTAGTCGAAGCTGACGTCTTTGGAGTTGATGATGTGGTCGAGTATCCTTCCAGGAGTCCCTATGAGCACGTCTGGACACAACTGGAGTTGTTTGATTTCTTTGGCTGAGTTTGCTCCTCCAAACACTACTCGGCTCGAGATGTCGCTGACTTTGGTGTAGGCTTCGATCATAGAAAGGGTTTGTTGGGACAACTCCCTTGTAGGACTCAGGACCAGCATCCTCGTAGCTTGGAGTCGTTTGTTCCTGTACAAGAGTCTGTGGAGTAAGGGCAAAGCGAAGGCCCCTGTTTTCCCCGAACCAGTTTGTGCACATATCAAAGCGTCAAAGCCCTTAGATACCAAAGGAATTGCCTCTGCTTGGATTTTAGTTGGTGAGATAAAGCCTAGTTGGTCACAGGCCCGCACAAGGGGTTTGGCTAGGCCGAGTTCCCCGAAAGTCAAGTTGGTTTGCTGGACTACTTTGTCTTTTCTGGTCCGCTTAGAAGGAACTGAGGGTTCTGCTTCCTGGGACACATTTGAGTTGGCAAAGCTCCAGTCTACTGGGTTGTAGTCGTCTTCTAAGTCTGAGAAAAAAGAAGTTTTGTGTAGTTTCATATATTAAGGTAGAAATGGAGTTTTTGGACGAGTGCCTTGTTTCAGAAGTTATGCAGTGTCTAGACCTTCCGGACTTGTACTTAAGTGTTTGCAGAGTTAACAAAGCTTTCAGTGCTTTGTTGGGCAGCAACCAGTTTGCTAACAACTACATCAGCACTTACCTCAACACTGCTCAGAAGTTCTGTTTGGAAAAGCCTTTTAAACTACTGAGAACTCTTAAAAAAGGGAACCAGTTACTTAGGTTCGAAGGAATAGGAACTACAGGAGGAGTTCAGGAAGACAACATGCTTTTCTGGGTTGGAAATATATTTTACAAAGAAAACATTGGGTACTGTTCCAGAGGAGACAAGGACAACTTTGTTTGTGGAGCTGTCCTGGGCAAGCCTTACTATGAGTCTTTGTCTCAAGAAGAAAAAGCCCTTTCTAACCAACTAGCTAAAGTGGTCAACGCCCACAACGGGTTTTTGTTTAAGTCTCGACCAATAACTCCCGACGATTATGCTACTGAGTGCGAAAAGCAAACTTTTTTGTGGCTCTACCGAACTTACGGAGCAGACTTTTTTGATGAGTTTACTTCTGAGCAAGAGCCTGGGTTCCTGGACTCGCTTGGGAAATTAAAAAGGTTTGCTGAGGAAAGTGCTTGTGCCTTTGGAAGCCTACAAAAGAACAACCCCTATACTTTGGTAAGGGACTTTAACTACCAACAACTAGAAGGACTTAACTACACCAGCAGCATCGCCAAAGTTAAGATCAAAAGAGGCACTCACTTCAGTTGCCCTGTCAAAACTTTACTTCTGATGGTTTCTGACACTTATGTAGAACCCATTGACACCAACTTTGAGTACAGAAGCAATTTAACTAGTTTTGAAGCAGTTAAGTCTGAATTTGGAAGCAACTTAGCTGTTTCAGACCAAGGCAATGTGGAGTACGTGGAGTTTCCAAGACACAAAGCCAACCTTCGGCCAGTTTTGTGGGTGAACTTCAAAGACAAGTTCGCTAACTTGTTCAAAGTGGACTTAGAGTTCCCAGTGGGCTGCATGTACGTTTACGTTAAAATGATTAACTCCCACAACCTCAACTCAGAATTTGGAATGGACTTGGAAAGAACCAACATAGACGTTTTACAAATAAACTTTTTAGGAAAAGTGTTAAGTCTAAATGACTCTATACAGTAGTTATATACACTTAATCAGAAACGCTGACACGTTGTCTCCGGTCTGTCTAGTTTCAACAGCGTGTTCAACTACCTGCTTTAGAACTAAGTTGGGGTCTCCAGTGTTTCTGAGCTTTTCTCTGATGCTTCCAATCACTTCTTCGTTAGTGTAGGCTTCAAAAAGTCCGTCACAAGCCACCAGTAAAAACTCGTCAGTAGAGTCCAGTTCAAAGATTTTGGTGTCTGGCTCCACACTAACCACGGTCCCTGGACTTTTGAACTCGTTGTCTCCGAAAGCCCTTGAAACAGCTAGCATTCCAAACACTCTTCCAAAAGCCACTGCTCCTCCTTGCCCTCTGATTCGGTGGGTTTCTTCAGGCGAGTCGGGTTTGTGGTCAGTGGTGAGTTGTAGTGGCCTTCCTGCCCGGCACAGCACAGCCCTGCTGTCTCCTAAGTTACTCACTACTAAGTTCCTTCCAGAAATCAAACAAGTCACAGCAGTTGAGCCCTGTTCATTGCACAGTGTTGGCTCTTTGCGGGCAAACTCTTGATCGCAGTCTTTGAACACTTGGGGAATCAAATAAGGCCACTCTGACACCTGGACTCCGAAGAGTCTTTCCTTGAGTTTTTTGGGAAGTGACTTTTTCAAGAAGCTTGCACAAAGCGGCCCTCCGTGTCCGTCAAACACTCCACAGAAAAGAGTGGGTTCTTGGGATACAAACAAGTTCTGGTGTAAAACACAGGAATCCTCCATGGAAGGCCTCAGTCCTATACAAGAGTACTTTCCGTAAAGGTGACTGCAGACCTCAAACTCAGTGTCTCCGATTCTAAAAGCCCTTCCTGGAAACAGTTGAATGGATTCACCAGTAGACATCTTTTTATAAACGTGGTTGTTGGTTTCGTCCAAGCTGACTATGTAGAACCTGTTGTTTATGAAAGCTATTTTAGCTTGAAGGGGAGCTATGTCTGGCAACTTCAAAGTAGCTGCTTCTGAGCTTCCGATGGTTACGGGCTGGAACCCTACCTCAAACTCGTGGTGGCTTCCTGAGAGTTTTGTTTTGTTTATTCTGCTGGGTAGTTTTCTGACTCGTTTGAGTACTTGTTGCAGTTTCTTTTTGTCTGTTTCGGAAATGCTTAGTTCAGCAACATTGATTTCGTTTAGGCTTTTGTTGCCAATATTGTTTCTTAAGTGCCCGAAGCCGTACCTTTCAAGCCATATTTTTTCAAGTAAGTCAGGGCTCCCTTCACTT
>PR_CR_10_Liq_1_inCRDRAFT_1000061_pt1 | contig 53025 bp, 53 predicted proteins | sample PRCRCaboRojoPR_3_FD_10241 | JGI IMG/M metagenome (IMG submission 10241) | reverse complement strand
GGGGCCGTTGGCACGGCCCCGCGCTGGTATCGTCAGGCGGTTGCGGTCTGGCCTGTGCCCATGACGGCGTCAAGCGACCACTGGCCAGCACCCATCGCGGCGACGGCAAGGTAACCGCCAGTCAGCGCCACGTTCTTGAGGAACTGGGTCATTTGCATCTGGTCTGCGGGCACGAAGTGATAAAGCACACCCGCCAGCAGGGTGAAGGCCGCCAGGGCCAGGGCGACGGGACGGGTGAACAGCCCTGCGATCAGGGCAAGGCCCGCACCAATCTCGAACAGGACGACGGGCCAGCCAAGGAAGGCGGGGATGCCACCGGTCGCCATGAAGGCGGAAAAACCCGGCACATCGGCCAGCTTGCCGATCCCGGCCATGACGAAAAGAACGCCCATCATCACACGGGCGATCAGCGGAACGAAGGTTTGATTGGTCGACATTGAACGCATTTCCCATTGTTGCGGTTCGATGCGCCGGAGCTAGCCCGGTTCGCAGCCGCAGAAAACGCGCGGATTTCACGAAGTCATGTTCGAATGCGCACAGATGGCCCCCCGCGAAGCACCCGGGGTCGATCACTCGGCGCCGGGCCCCTCCGGTCCATCCGCATCGGGGCTGGACGCGTCCGCTTCGGTGTCGTCATCGCCCTGATCGGCGATCCACGCGACCGAGACCACGACCTCACCTTCGGCGGTGTTGAACACCCGCACACCTCCCGCGCTACGCGACCGGAATGAAATGCCGTCGACCGGCACCCGGATCGACTGACCCGTCGACGTGGCGAGCATGATCTGGTCGCCGGGCTCCACAGGGAAGGCCGCCACGATGGGCCCGTGCTGCATCTGCTTGGCCCAGGCGGTGACGCCCATGCCGCCGCGCCCGCGCACAGGGTAGTCGTGGGACGAGCTGAGCTTGCCCGCGCCCTTGGCGGTAATGGTCAGGATCAGATCCTCGGCTGCCGACATCTCGATATAGCGATCATTCGAGAAGTTGGGATCGGCTACCGCCTCTTCGTCTGACCCTTCGGCCTCGTCCGTGAGCCCCGCCATGGCGCGGCGCATCTTGAGATAGGCGGCACGTTCCTCGGCCGTGGCCTCGAAATGGCGGATGACGGCCATGCTGACAACCTTGTCGCCATTGCTGAGCTTGATGCCCCGCACGCCGGTCGATTTGCGGCCCTTGAAGACGCGCACTGCGGTGGTGGGGAAGCGGATCGCGCGACCGGAATCCGTCACCAGCATCACGTCATCATCCTCGGACGCGATGCGGGCATTCACCAGTTCCACGCCCTCGGGCAGGTCCATGGCGATCTTGCCGTTGCGCATCACATTGGCGAAATCCGACAGCGCATTGCGGCGCACGTCGCCCGCGGTCGTGGCAAAGACGATCTGCAGGTTCTGCCATTCGTCCTCGGGCACATCGACGGGCATGATCGCCGCAACCGAGACACCGGCGGGGATGGGAAGGATATTGACGATGGCCTTGCCCTTGGAGGTGCGGCCCCCCAGCGGCAGGCGCCAGGTCTTCAGCTTGTAGACCATGCCGTCGGTGGTGAAGAACAAAAGCTGTGTGTGGGTGTTGGCCACGAAAAGGCGCGTGACCACGTCGTCATCCTTGGTCGACATGCCAGACAGGCCCTTGCCGCCGCGCTTTTGCGCGCGGAAATCGGCCAGCGCCGTGCGCTTGATATAGCCGGACTGGGTGACGGTGACGACCATGTCCTCTCGTTCGATCAGGTCCTCGTCTTCCATGTCGCCGGACCAGTCGACGATCTCGGTGCGGCGGGGCACGGCAAAGAGGTCTTTCACCTCTTGCAGCTCATCGCGGATGATCCCCATGATCCGATCACGCGACCCCAGGATTTCCAAGTATTCCCGGATCTTTGCGGCCAGTTCTTTAAGTTCGTCCGTGACCTCCTGCACGCCCAGTTGCGTCAGGCGCTGGAGCCGCAGCTCGAGGATCGCGCGGGCCTGTGCTTCGGACAGGTTATAGGTCCCGTCGTCGTTCATCGTGTGGGTCGGGTCGTCGATCAGCCGGATATATTCGGCGATATCGCCTGCGGGCCAACGGCGGGTCATCAGCTTTTCGCGCGCCTCGGCCGCGTCGGCCGAGCTGCGGATGGTCGCCACGACCTCGTCGACATTCGACACGGCCACGGCCAGGCCGCACAGGATATGGCTGCGTTCGCGAGCTTTGCGCAGCTCAAAGGCCGTGCGCCGGGCCACGACCTCTTCGCGGAAGTCGATGAAGAGCGTCAGGAAGCGGCGCAGGGTCAGTTGCTCGGGCTTGCCGCCATTCAGCGCAAGCATGTTGCAGCCGAACGAGGTCTGCATCGGCGTGAAGCGGTAGAGCTGGTTCAGCACGACCTCGGCCGTAGCGTCGCGCTTGAGCTCGATCACCACGCGGACGCCGACGCGGTCGGATTCGTCCTGCACATGGGCCACGCCTTCGATCTTCTTCTCGCGCACCATCTCGGCGATCTTTTCGATCATCGCCGCCTTGTTCACCTGGTAGGGGATTTCGTCGATGATGATGGCGTAGCGGTCCTTGCGCAGCTCCTCAACCCGGGTCTTGGCGCGGATGATGACGCTGCCGCGCCCCTCCAGATAGGCCTTCCGCGCGCCGGAGCGGCCCAGCATGATGCCGCCCGTGGGGAAGTCGGGGCCGGGAACGTAGTCGATCAGCTGTTCCGAGCTGAGATCGGGATCGTCGATCAGCGCCAGCGTGGCATCGACCACCTCGCCCAGGTTGTGGGGCGGGATGTTGGTGGCCATGCCCACGGCGATGCCGCCTGCGCCATTGACCAGCATGTTCGGGAACCGCGCGGGCAGGACGGTGGGCTCCAACTGCTTGCCGTCGTAATTGTCCTGGAAATCGACCGTGTCCTTGTCGATATCCGCCAGAAGATAGGCGGCGGGCTTGTCCATGCGCACCTCGGTATAGCGCATGGCGGCGGGGTTATCCCCGTCCATGGACCCGAAATTGCCCTGGCCGTCCAGAAGCGGCAGAGACATGGAGAAATCCTGCGCCATCCGCACCAGAGCGTCGTAGATGGCTGAATCGCCATGGGGGTGGTACTGGCCCATCACGTCGCCCACGGGGCGGGCGGATTTGCGGTAGGCCTTGTCATGGGTGTTGCCGGTCTCGTGCATCGCGTAAAGAATGCGCCGGTGCACAGGTTTCAGGCCATCTCGCAGATCGGGGATGGCGCGGCTGACGATCACGCTCATCGCGTAGTCGAGATAGCTCGACTTCATCTCCTCGACGATGGAGATGGTAGGCCCGTCATGGGCTGGGCGTTCAGGAGCGCCGTTTTCGTCTTCGTTTTCAGGGGGTTCTGGCGTGTCGTTCACGTGGGCGTGCCTGTCCGGTCTGCGGTCTATATCTTGTTGGCACCTTTATATCAGAGCCTGAATGTAGGGTGCAATGGCCCAGGCACGCCAAGTTTGGCAGCCTAGGAATGGTGCTGCTAACACACTGTTTTTATTGAAAAGTAATCCGCATTGGGCATCATCGGATTATAACCAAGAAACGACGAGGTATGAGATGGCGATGACCGAGACGGAAATGATGCTGAAGGGGTATGGGCTGACCACGGCCGAGATGTTCTACCGGATGCCGGATTTCCAGAATGTTTTGAACGTCTTCCTGTGGCAGGACTACGATGTGGCCCCCGATCACCCGCGACTGTTCGAGTTCATCGAGTTCTGGCAGGACGAGATCGAGGGACCGCTGCATTCGGTTCGCTTCACCCACCGCAAGATGATCGCGCCGGGGGAATGGCGCAACGTGGTGGGCGAGTTCACGTATCATTAGGACGCGCTGTTCCGGTCTCCCTTGTGGGAGGCCGTCATAGCTGCGATCGGGGCAGCCCTCAGGGAATGATGCGGGTATACTTCACGCCTTCCAGCGTGGCGCCCGCACGGATTCCCGACTGGCCGAAGATCACCGCGATCACCGGGGCGGTGACAGTGGTGGTTTCGGCCTGCAGGGTCTGGCCCACATTGTCGAAAGCGTATTCGATATCGGCCGAGGCCGCCCAGCCGGGCGAGCGGCGGAAATTCATCAGCGCATCGTTCGTCATGAAGAACAGGACATGGCTGTATTGCTGCGCGCCGATCTGCAGCCCGCCCGACGCCTTGGCAACGGAATAGTAATCGACCGTGGCACCGCCCACGCGCAACGCGCCGCGGCCATAGGCGCCGCCCAGGCCCAGGCCCGCCTCGGTCACCACGGGCATCACCAGCATGCCGGTGGATTTCTGTGCGAGGTCAACGGTGTTGGGATAGCGCGCATACATCTGGCTCAGTGTCTGGTCGACGCGGGCGTCGATCTTGGGGGCACCGTCGGAGCCGACGCCATTGCCGCAGGCGGCCAGCGCACCAGTGGCGAGAAGCGCCGCACCAAGGCGGCGGCGGGTCATGTGGGTCATGGTCATGCCTCTTGAGGGACTGCTCTGTTCTTGTTGACCGAAGTATAGGCCGCGCCGCGGCGCAAGTCACGCCCGCAGCATCGGGGCCAATGGCGTCGGCAGCTTACTGCCCGCGCAAGCGGCGGGCCACATCGGGGGCGAAATAGGTCAGTATCCCGTCGCAGCCCGCGCGTTTGAAGCACATCAGGCTTTCCATCATCGCCTTTTCGCCGTCGATCCAGCCATTGAGCCCGGCGCCCTTGATCATCGCGTACTCGCCCGACACCTGGTAGGCATAGGTCGGCGCGCCGAACGTGTCCTTCACCCGGCGGCAGACGTCGAGATAGGGCATGCCGGGTTTCACCATGACCATATCCGCACCTTCCATCAGGTCACGCTCGACACAGCGCAGCGCCTCGTCACTGTTGGCCGGGTCCATCTGGTAGGTCGACTTGTCGCCCTTGAGTGCGCCGGACGCGCCCACCGCATCGCGGAAGGGCCCGTAGAAGGCGCTGGCGTATTTCGCGGAATAGGACATGAGGCAGACCTTGGTGTGCCCGGCCTCTTCCAGCGCGTCCCGCATCGCGCCGATCCGTCCGTCCATCATGTCCGAGGGGCCGATGATATCCGCCCCGGCCTCGGCCTGGCTCAGCGCCTGCTTGACCAGGGCCGCGACGGTTTCGTCATTGACGATCTCGCCATCGACGACGAACCCGTCATGGCCGTTGATGTTGTAGGGGTCGAGCGCAACGTCGGTCATCACCGCGATGCCGGGCACCTGGGCCTTGATCGCGCGGGTGGCGCGGTTCGACAGGTTCTCGGGGTTCCATGCTTCGGCGCAATCGGCGGTCTTGAGCGACGGGTCGGTGTAAGGAAACAGGCAGATCGCGGAAATGCCCAGATCGGCGGCCTCGGCCGCGGCCTCCACGATCCGATCGACGCTGCGGCGAAAGACACCGGGCATCGAGGGGATCTCTTCCAGGACATTGTCGCCATCGCGCACGAAAACGGGCCAGATCAGATCATCGACCGACAATTGCGTCTCGCGGGTCAGCGCGCGGGTTGCCGGCGATTGGCGCACGCGGCGCAGACGGGCCGCGGGGAAGGGGGCGGTGGTGGGTCTCATGGGGATATCTCGCGCTTGAACCTGACGCTATTGGGTGGCATGGAATGGCGGTTCCCCGCAAGGGCGGCAATGGTCGCGCACGCGACCCAAGACCGCGGGCGGCACCGCGCAGGGCCGGGGACAGGCAGAGGCGAGGCGGCGGTTTGGACTGGTACACCACGGTTTTCGAAGTCATCGACATGCGGTCCTTTTCGAACTTGTGGTTCTGGATCGGGCTGGCGGTCGTGTGGTCCAGCGCAAGCCACTGGGTGCTGGGCGTGCCCTACGACATGGTCCAGCGCGCGCGACGGCATGGCGGCCAGGCGGCCGAAGACCTCGAGGACCTGGTGCGGATCAACGTGAACCGGCTTTTGTTCATCGGGCGGATTTCGGGGCTGGTGCTGCTCAGCTTCATCAGCTTTTTGCTGTCAGTTCTCGCGGTGCTGGGCTTCTACTACCGGGTCGAGTTCGCCCAGGCGGTGTTCCTTCTGGCCTTTCCCATGAGCATCGTCGGCCTGATCAGCCTGTCGACCGCGCGGCTGATCGAAGAGACCCAACCCACGGGCGAGGCGTTGTGCAAGCGACTGACGCGGCACCGGCTCTATGTGCAGATGGTGGGCGTGGTGGCCATTTTCGTGACCGCCCTTTGGGGTATGTACCAGAACATGAACCTTGGCCCCGTGCTGAGCTGATCCAGCCGATAGACGGCGCAGACCGAAGGACAGGATGACCGAGCAGTCCCACATCACCATGGGCGGCGCGCCCGAAGGCTTTGACGCGCGGCTGATCCTCGACGAGATCGCGCGCCAGGGTCGCCCCGTCTGCCATGTGGCCCGAGACGACAAAAGGCTGGCGGCCATGCGCGCCGCGCTGGCCTTTTTCCGCCCCGACATGCCGGTGTTCGAATTCCCGGCCTGGGATTGTCTGCCCTATGACCGGGTGTCGCCGAACCCCGATATCTCTGCCGCGCGCATGGCGACGCTCGCGGGGCTTCTGCACGGCGCACCGGCCGAGTTCGTGCTGCTGACAACCCTCAGCGCCGCCACGCAGCGCGTGCCCGCGCGGGCGGTCCTGCGCGAGGCGGCGTTCGTGGCCGAGGTCGGCCAGCGCATCGACGAAGAGGCCCTGCGCGGTTTTCTGGTGCGGATGGGGTTCAGCCAGGCGCCCACCGTGCTGGAGCCCGGAGACTACGCCATTCGTGGCGGCATCATCGACATCTACCCGCCGGGCGAGGGCGGTCCGGTGCGGCTGGACCTTTTCGGCGACGTGCTGGACGGGGTGCGCGGCTTTGACCCCACGACCCAGCGCACCACGGAAAAGCGCGACCGGGTCGAGCTGGCGCCGGTGTCCGAGGTGATCCTCGATGAGGCGTCGATCACCCGGTTCCGCCAGAACTACCGCATCGAGTTCGGCGCGGCGGGCACGGAGGACCCGCTCTACGAGGCGGTGAGCGCGGGGCGCAAGCACCAGGGCGTGGAGCACTGGCTGCCCTTCTTTCACGACACGCTCGAGACCGTGTTCGACTATGCGCCCGAGGCGGTCATCACGCTGGATGACCAGGTAACGCCCACGCGGCTGGCGCGGTGGGAGAGCATCGTCGACCAGTACGAGACCCGCCGTCACGCCATGGCGCAGAAAGGCCGGATCGACACGGTCTACAAGCCCGTGCCGCCGGGGCTCCTGTACCTCGATGACGCGGCCTGGGACGCCGAGATCGAGGGCCGCCGCCGGATCCAGTTCCATCCGCTGGCGCAGGCCACCGGGCCCGGCGTGGTGGACGCGGGCGGGCGGATCGGGCGCAACTTCGCGCCGGAGCGGCAGCAGGAAAAGGTCAACCTGTTCGGTGCCTTGGCGGATCATATTCGCGCAAAGCTCGACAAAGGCCCTGTGCTGATCGCGTCCTATTCCGAAGGCGCGCGGGAACGTCTGACCGGGCTGATCGAGGACGAAGGCCTGGCCGAAGCGATCCCGGCGCCCCATGCGGGCCGGATCGGCAAGCGCGGGCTGCATCTGGCGGTCTGGGCGCTGGAACACGGGTTTGAGACGCCCGAGATGACCGTGATCTCGGAACAGGACGTTCTGGGCGACCGGCTGATCCGCCAACCCAAGCGCAAGCGACGGGCCGACAACTTCCTGACCGAGACGCAATCCCTCAGCCCGGGCGACCTGGTGGTGCATGTGGATCACGGCGTCGGGCGCTATCACGGCCTCGAGGTGATCAAGGCCGCGGGAGCGGCCCATGAATGCATCAGCCTTGAATACGCGGAAAGCGCGCGGCTGTATCTTCCGGTCGAGAATATCGAGCTTCTGTCCAAGTTCGGGCACGAGGAGGGCCTGCTGGACAAGCTGGGCGGCGGTGCCTGGCAGGCCAAGAAGGCCAAGCTCAAGGAACGCATCCGCGAGATGGCCGACCGGTTGATCCGGATCGCGGCCGAACGCGCGCTGCGCAAGGCCCCCGTGTTCGAGGCGCCGCACCATGCCTGGGAAGAGTTCAGCGCGCGATTCCCGTATCAAGAGACCGACGACCAGCTCAGCGCGATCGAGGACGTGCTGGGTGATCTGGCTTCGGGCCAGCCGATGGACCGGCTGATTTGCGGCGATGTGGGCTTTGGCAAAACCGAGGTCGCCATGCGCGCGGCCTTTGTTGCGGCCATGTCGGGCCAGCAGGTCGCCGTGATCGCGCCCACCACGCTCTTGGCGCGGCAGCACTACAAAAGTTTTGCCGAGCGGTTTCGGGGATTTCCTATCGAGGTCAGAGCCTTGTCGCGGTTTGTTGGCACGAAAGAGGCCAATGCCACCCGCGAGGCGCTGTCGAAAGGCACCTGCGATATCGTGGTGGGCACCCATGCGCTTTTGGCCAAGAACGTGCGCTTTCAGAACCTTGGCCTGCTGATCGTGGACGAGGAACAGCATTTCGGCGTGGCGCACAAGGAACGGCTCAAGGCGCTGCGCAGCGACGTGCATGTGCTGACACTGACTGCGACGCCCATTCCCCGGACGCTGCAACTGTCGCTGTCGGGCGTGCGGGACCTGTCGATCATCGGCACGCCGCCCGTGGACCGGCTGTCGATCCGCACCTATGTGTCCGAATTCGACGCGGTCACGGTGCGCGAGGCGCTGCTTCGGGAACACTATCGCGGCGGGCAAAGCTTCTACGTGGTCCCCCGCATCAAGGACCTGCCCGAGATCGAGGCGTTCCTGAAGGACCAGGTGCCCGAGGTGAGTTACGTCGTAGCCCATGGCCAGATGGCGGCGGGCGAGCTCGACGACCGGATGAACGCCTTTTACGACGGCAAGTATGACGTGCTTTTGGCGACAACGATCGTGGAATCGGGCCTCGATATCCCCACGGCCAACACGATGGTGGTGCATCGGGCGGACATGTTCGGCCTGAGCCAGCTCTACCAGATCCGGGGCCGGGTGGGCCGCTCGAAAACCCGCGCCTATGCCTATCTGACCACGAAACCCCGCGCGCCGCTGACGCCCCAGGCGGAACGGCGGCTGCGGGTGCTGGGCAGCCTCGATACGCTGGGGGCGGGGTTCACCCTGGCCAGCCAGGACCTCGATATTCGCGGTGCCGGCAACCTTCTGGGCGAAGAGCAATCCGGCCAGATGCGCGACGTGGGCTACGAACTGTTCCAGCAGATGCTGGAAGAGGCGATCGCCAAGATCCGCGCGGGCGAGATGGAGGGCCTTTCGGAGGTCGACGCGCAATGGGCCCCGCAGATCAACCTTGGCGTGCCGGTCTTGATTCCCGAAGCCTATGTGCCCGACCTCGACGTGCGGCTGGGGCTTTACCGCCGCCTGTCGTCGCTATCGACCAAGGTTGAGCTGGAAGGGTTCGCTGCCGAGATGATCGACCGCTTCGGCCCGCTGCCCAAGGAGGTGAACACGCTTCTCCTGATCGTGCGGATCAAGGCCATGTGCAAGAAGGCCGGCATCGCCAAGCTCGATGGCGGGCCCAAGGGCGCGACCCTGCAATTCCACAATGACAAATTCGCCTCGCCCGAGGGGCTGGTGCAGTTCCTCAAGGACCAGCAGGGCCGCGCCAAGGTCAAGGAAAACAAGATCGTCGTGCGCCGCGACTGGGCCAGGGACAGCGACAAGATCAAGGGTGCCTTTGCCATTGCCCGCGACCTGGCGGAAATCGCGGTGGCGGCGCGCAAGAAGCGCAAGGCGGAGGCGGCCACATGATGCTGAGCGAAGGGGTTCACCCTGTGCCTGCGGGCCATGTCGCCTCTGTGGTCACTCATCTGGAGATGACGGCTCCCGCGCCGCTGCGCCCCGAGCACGGCACGGGCGGCTTGACGCTCGACCGGGTCGAGGCAACGGATCCGGATTGGTACCAGGCGCTGTTTCGCCGGGTCGGGGCGGATTGGCTGTGGTTTTCGCGCCTGCGCCTAGCGCCTTCGGAGCTCGCGCAGATCATTCGCGATGACGGGGTCGAGGTCTACGTCCTGCGAGACGGCACCCAAGAGGCTGGTCTGCTAGAGCTTGATTTCCGCACGGCAGGGCAGTGCGAGCTGGCCTATTTCGGCCTCACCTCGGAAATGGTCGGGAGCGGGGCCGGGCGGTTCCTGATGAACCGCGCGCTGGAACTGGCCTGGCGGGACGGTATCACCCGATTTCACGTCCATACCTGCACGCTGGATCACCCGGCGGCGCTGGACTTCTACATGCGGTCGGGTTTTCAGGCGACGGCCCGCGAGATCGAGATCGCTCCGGATCCCCGCCTGACAGGGGATCTGCCGCGTGCGGCCGCGCCGCAGGTGCCCATCCTCTGAGCGGAGGGAAGGCCCTTCGAAGGGCCTTGTGTCAAGCGCGGTCGGCCGCGCTTTGTAAATCGGGTCAACCCGATTTGACGAAAGCCGCGTCGACGCGGCTTCCCTCTCAGCCCGCGTCGCCGCCCGCGTCAGTCTCGGACGCGCGAAGCTTGGCCTCGTATTGCTTGATCTTTCCGTTCAGAAAGGCCCGTGCCTTGATCTCGTAAAGGCGGATCCGCATCTCGGTCAGGTAGGCCTCCTCGAGGGTCTGGGACGATGCGCCCAGCACCGCCGCGACCTCCATGTAAAGCCGGTCCTCTCCTGTCGCGTCCATGATCTTCATGGTGTCGTCTGCCAATTCCGTGGCGATCCGGTCGAGCGAGGACATGTCAGCGTGTCGTCTCGGTCAGGCGGCGCTTCACGTAGCCCGTGACCGTGTCGATCATCGGTTCCATATGCGGCTCTTCGAAGAAATGTCCGGCATCCTCGATCACCTCGTGGGTGATTGTGATGCCTTTCTGTTCGTGCAGTTTGTTCACCAGCGCGGTCGTGTCCGCGGGCGGCGCCACGCGGTCGGCCCCTCCGTTGATGATCAACCCGGACGAGGGGCAGGGCGCGAGGAAGGAAAAGTCGTACATGTTCGCGGGCGGCGAGACCGAGATGAAGCCGGTGATCTCGGGGCGGCGCATCAGAAGCTGCATGCCGATCCAGGCGCCGAAGGAAAAGCCCGCGACCCAGCAATGCTTGGAATTGCTGTTCATGGATTGCAGGTAATCGAGCGCCGAGGCCGCGTCGCTGAGTTCGCCCACGCCCTGGTCGTATTCGCCCTGGCTGCGCCCCACGCCCCGGAAATTGAACCGCAACACCGTGAAGCCCATGTTGTAGAAGGCGTAATGCAGGTTGTAGACGACCTTGTTGTTCATGGTTCCGCCGAATTGCGGGTGCGGGTGTAGAACAATGGCGATCGGGGCGTCTTTTTCCTTTTGCGGGTGATAGCGGCCTTCGAGCCGCCCTTCGGGTCCGGGAAAAATGACCTCGGGCATGGATTCTCTGATCTCCTGCACGGTGACAGCAATTCTTGACGAATTCGCTCAATCACCTTAGAACAATTCTAAGTCCGGTCTCGGCCGGAACGCATTTGATCGCAGATAAACACTGACCCTATCGGCGTCAATCGGTACACGCGAGGCTGGCCATGAAACTCTCGACCAAAGGACGCTATGCGATGGTGGCTCTGGCCGATATCGCCCTGCAGCCGGCCGATACGCTGGTGACCTTGTCGGAAATCTCGGAGCGGCAGTCGATTTCGCTGCCGTATCTGGAGCAGCTTTTCGTGAAATTGCGGCGCGCGGGCCTTGTCGGATCGGTGCGGGGCCCGGGCGGCGGGTACAAGCTGGCCCGCCCGGCCGCCGATATCCGGGTGGTCGATGTGCTGGCCGCCGTCGACGAGACCGTGAGCGCCATGCACAAGGGCGCTGGCGCGTCCGGCGGCCTGTCGGGGTCGCGCGCCCAGTCGCTGACAAACCGCCTGTGGGAGGGCTTGTCGGCCCATGTCTACGTCTTCCTGCATCAGACACGGCTGTCGGATGTGGTCGAAAACGACCTGGCACCGTGCCCTGCGGTCCCGTCACTGTTCGCGGTCGTGGACGAGGCCGACCAGGGTCCGAGCCAGACGCTGGACGCCGGGTGATCCGTGGCCCGAGCGCGCGCATATCTCGACCACAACGCCACGGCACCTTTGCGTCCCGAGGCGCGCGCGGCGATGATCGAGGCGTTCGACGTGGTGGGCAATCCGTCTTCCGTCCATGCCGAGGGGCGGCGCGCAAAAGCCATCGTCGAAAAGGCGCGCGCACAGATCGCGGCGGCGTTCGGCGCCGAGGGGGCGGATATCGTCTTTACCTCGGGCGCGACCGAAGCGGCGGCGCTGGCGCTGGCGGGCCGCGATCTGAAGGGCGCCGAGATCGAGCATGACGCGGTGTCGGCCTGGATCACACCGGATCTGTCCGTTGATGCCGATGGCCGCGTGAGCGTGCCCGACCCGGGCCAGAGCACCCTGCAAAAGGCCAATTCGGAAACCGGCGTGATCCAGGATTTGCCACCTGGCCTTGCGGTCAGCGACATGACCCAGGCGTTCGGCAAACTGCCCGTCGCCTTCAACTGGGAAGGGTGCGACATGGCGCTTGCCTCGGCGCACAAGCTGGGCGGCCCCAAGGGCGTGGGCGTCCTGATCCTGCGCCAAGGGCTTGATGTCACGGCACAATTGCGCGGTGGCGGGCAGGAGATGGGCCGCCGGTCGGGGACCGAGAACGTGGCAGCCATCGCGGGCTTCGGTGCCGCAGCCGAGGCCGCTGCACGGGACTTGGCCAACGGTGTCTGGGCGCGGGTGGAAAAACTTAGAAATATTCTAGAAAACGCTATTGCTGCTGCCGGGAACGAGACTATTTTTGTCGGGAACTCCACGCCGCGTCTGCCGAACACCAGTTGTTTCGGTGTTCCGGGGTGGAAGGCCGAGACACAGGTGATGGCGATGGACCTGGCCGGATACGCGATTTCCGCGGGGTCGGCCTGTTCAAGCGGAAAGACCCGCAAGAGCCGCGGATTGAGGGCCATGGGGCTTTCCGCGCTCGAAGACAGCGGCGCCATCCGGGTGAGCCTGGGGCCAGATACGACCGAGGCAGAGGTGCTGGGCTTCGCAGAGGCCTGGGCCGCCCAATTCAGGAAACACCGCGCCCGCGCGGCGTGAGATCGAGACGAAGACGCGAACAGGAGGCCCGCATGGGACTTGATACGCCGGAAGTGAAGGAAGGGGTCGACCAGGAGACGGTCGATGCGGTCCGCCAGGTCGGGACCTACAAATATGGCTGGGACACCGATATCGAGATGGAATACGCCCCGAAAGGGCTGACCGAGGATATCGTGCGGCTGATTTCGGCCAAGAACGAAGAGCCCCAGTGGATGACCGACTGGCGGCTCGAGGCCTATGCCCGCTGGCTCAAGATGAAAGAGCCCGACTGGGCCATGGTCGACTACCCGGAGATCGATTTCCAGGACCAGTATTACTACGCCCGTCCCAAGAGCATGGTGGAAAAGCCCAAGTCGCTCGACGAGGTCGACCCCAAGCTTCTGGCGACCTATGAAAAGCTGGGCATCCCCTTGAAAGAGCAGATGGTCCTGGCCGGCGTCGAAGGGGCCGAGGATGCACCCGCCGAGGGCCGCAAGGTTGCCGTGGACGCGGTCTTTGACAGCGTCTCGGTGGGCACGACCTTCCAGAAAGAGCTGGAAAAGGCCGGTGTCATCTTTTGTTCGATCTCCGAGGCGATCAAGAACCACCCCGAGCTGGTCAAGAAATACCTGGGCTCTGTCGTGCCGCAGGGCGACAATTTCTATGCCGGGCTGAATTCGGCTGTCTTCTCGGACGGTTCCTTCGTCTACGTGCCGCCGGGCGTGCGCTGCCCGATGGAGCTGTCGACCTATTTCCGCATCAACGCGGAAAACACCGGCCAGTTCGAACGTACGTTGATCATCGCCGACAAGGGCAGCTATGTCAGCTACCTCGAAGGCTGCACTGCGCCCCAGCGCGACCAGTCGCAGCTGCACGCGGCCGTGGTCGAGATCATCGTCGAGGAAGACGCCGAGGTGAAATACTCGACCGTCCAGAACTGGTTCCCGGGCGATGACGAGGGCAAGGGCGGCATCTACAACTTCGTGACCAAGCGCGCCGATTGCCGGGGTGACCGGGCCAAGGTGATGTGGACGCAGGTCGAGACCGGCTCTGCCGTGACCTGGAAATACCCGTCCTGCATCCTGCGCGGTGACGACAGCCAGGGCGAGTTCTACTCGATCGCGATCACCAACAATCATCAGCAGGCCGATACGGGTACCAAGATGGTGCACCTGGGCAAGAACACCCGCTCGCGCATCGTCTCCAAGGGCATTAGTGCGGGGGTCGCCCAGAACACCTATCGCGGGCTCGTGTCGATGCATCCCAAGGCCAAGAACAGCCGCAACTACACCCAGTGCGACAGTCTTTTGATCGGCGACAAATGCGGGGCGCACACGGTGCCTTACATCGAGGTCAAGAACAACTCGAGCCGGGTGGAACACGAGGCCACGACCTCCAAGGTGGATGACGACCAGATGTTCTATTGCCGCCAGCGTGGCATGGACGAGGAAGAAGCGGTGGCGCTGATCGTCAACGGCTTTGCCCGCGAAGTGCTGCAGGCGCTGCCGATGGAGTTCGCCATGGAAGCCCAGCAGCTCGTGGCGATCAGCCTCGAAGGCTCCGTTGGCTGAGGGGATGAGGCCATGCGAGCGCTTCGTCTGAAACTGGCCCATCGGCTCGCCCGGTCCGCCCCGCTGCGCTACAAGCTTGCTGGCGCGGGCGTGGCGTTGTCCGCGTGGTCGGTAACCGTGCCGGCAGCGTCGCTGGTCATCGACCCATACAGCGAAAGCGTCGTGGCGGTCCTCGCCATCGGGTTGGCATCGTCAGCGCTGCTGGTCTGGGGCTACTACGTGGCGACGGGCCTCATGGCCCGGGCGAGGGTGCTGGATTGGTGATCCGCGTGACCGCCTGGACGCTGACCGGGCAGGGCAAGATCCGATGCGCGCTCGTATCCGCCGGATCGTAACAGTTCGGTGCGGGGCGAATGCGCCGCAAAAGAGGGAAAAGGAATGATCATCACCACCACGCCGTCGGTCGAAGGCCACCAGATCGCCGAATACAAGGGCATCGTTGTGGGCGAGGCCATCCTTGGTGCGAATGTCTTCCGCGATATATTCGCGGGCATTTCGGACATCATCGGGGGCCGCTCGGGCGCATACGAGGCCAGTCTGGCCGAGGCGCGTGGCACCGCCCTGGGCGAGTTGGAGGACCGGGCGCGCGAACTGGGGGCGACCGCGGTCGTGGGCGTGGATCTCGACTACGAGGTGGTGAACAACATGCTGATGGTCTCGGCCTCCGGCACCGCTGTTGTCCTGGGCTGAGGGAACGTCGCCGGGGGGCGACCTAGCGGCGTGCGGGCGGCCGAAACGGCCCGCGCCAATTCGAAGACCATGCGGCGTCCCGTCGAGGCGATGATGCGGACGAACGGATACGCGGCACATGAAAATCACGGCGTCCCATGCTGGAAAAGAGGGTGAAGAAATGTTGGAAATCAAGAACCTGAACGTCAAACTTGAAGAAGAGGACAAGCAGATCCTCAAGGGGGTCGACCTGACCGTGGAGGCCGGGAAAGTCCACGCGATCATGGGCCCCAACGGATCCGGCAAGTCGACCCTGTCTTATGTCCTGTCGGGCCGAGACGGCTATGAAGTCACCGACGGGTCGGCGCTTCTGGATGGCGACGACCTTCTGGAGATGGAGCCGGAAGAGCGCGCCGCGGCGGGCCTGTTCCTGGCCTTCCAGTATCCGATCGAGATCCCGGGTGTGGGCAACATGACCTTCCTGCGTACGGCCGTGAACGCCCAGCGCAAGGCTCGCGGCGAGGAAGAGATGAGCTCGACCGAGTTTCTCAAGCTGATCCGCGAAAAGGCCAAGGAGCTGAAGATCGACACCGAGATGCTGAAACGCCCGGTCAATGTGGGTTTCTCGGGTGGTGAGAAAAAGCGCAACGAGATCCTGCAGATGGCCATGCTCGCGCCGAAGATGTGCATCCTGGACGAGACCGACTCGGGCCTGGACGTGGACGCCATGAAGCTCGTGGCCGACGGCGTGAACGCGCTGCGTGACGCCGGTCGCGGGTTCCTTGTCATCACCCACTATCAGCGGCTTCTGGATCACATCAAACCGGATGTGGTTCACATCATGGCCGATGGCCGCATCGTCAAGACCGGTGGGCCGGAGCTGGCGCTGGAGGTCGAGACGCAAGGCTACGGCGATCTGGCCGGGGAGGTGGCGTGATGGCGCTGCCCAAGGCGAAACTCGACGCGACCGAGGCGCGGCTTGCGTCCATGACCCGTCCCGAGGGCGGGGCCTGGGCCACGGCTGCGCGCGAGGCGGCCTTGGGCCGCGTGCGCGACATGGGTCTGCCCGCGCGCCGGGATGAATACTGGAAGTTCACCAATCCCGAGTCGCTCGTGCAGGCAGAGGCACCGTTGGCGGCTCTGTTCGAAGCCGACGAGGCTCCGATCTTCGACGAGATCGACCGGTTGCGCATCGTCTTTGTCGACGGGGTCTTCGACGCCGATGCGTCGGATGATCTGACGGGCGAGAACCTGTCGATCGAACGGCTGGTGGATGCCGCGGCCAGTGACATCCATTGGGCCAAGGATCTGTACGGCGTTCTGGAAACCGCAGGGCAAACTCCGGTTCAGCGCCCCCTTGCCGCCCTGAACACGGCCTACGCCACGGACGGTCTCGTGATCCACGCGACCGGCCCGGTGTCAAAGCCGGTCAGCCTGATCTACCAGCACCGGTCGGAGAGCTCGGACGCGATCCTGCACCATGTGGTCAAGGTCGAGGCCGGGGCATCGCTGACACTGCTGGAAAACGGGCCCGCCGCCGCGCGCTTCAACAAGGTAATGGAGGTCGACGTGGCCGATACCGGCACGTTCCACCATGTGAGGGCACAGGGCCGGGATCACGAACGCCGCGCCGCCACGCATATCTTTGCGCGGCTGGGGACGGAGTCGGTCTTCAAATCCTTTACCCTCACGGCCAACGGGGTGATGACGCGCAACGAGTGCGTGATCGAGCTGACCGGTGACGACGCCGTGGCCCATGTCGCGGGCGCCTGCCTTGGCGACGGGGATTTCCACCACGACGACACGGTGTTCATCACCCACGACGCCGAACGCTGCGAAAGCCGCCAAGTGTTCAAGAAGGTGCTGCGCAACGGCGCGACTGGTGTGTTCCAGGGCAAGATCCTGGTCAAGCCCGGCGCACAAAAGACCGATGGCTACCAGATCAGCCAATCGCTGCTTCTGGACGACGACAGTCAGTTCCTGGCCAAGCCCGAGCTCGAGATCTATGCCGATGACGTGGCCTGTTCGCATGGCTCGACCAGCGGAGCCATCGACGAGGAGGCGCTGTTCTACCTGCGCTCGCGCGGCTTGCCCGAAGGGATCGCGACCGATCTGCTCACCCTGGCCTTCCTCGCCGAGGCGGTGCTCGAGATCGAGGACGAAGCCCTGCAGGACGCCATCGTCAGCCGGATCGAGGGCTGGCTGGCCCGCCGCCGGGGGTAACGCACATGCCCGTCACCCGGGATATCGCGGCCACCTACTGGGGGCCGGGCAAGGTCATGCGCCGCTTGCTGGCGCTCGGGCCCCGAGAGGACCGGGCGCTTGCCATTCTCATGGCAGGCTGTGTGCTGGTCTTCATTTCGCAATGGCCCGTCCTGGCCCGCGAGGCGCATCTCGAGGGCGAGGATCTGAACCCGAAACTGGGGGCGTCGCTCATGGCGTGGGTGCTGATTGCGCCGCTGCTGCTTTACGGATTGGCGGCGCTCACCCACCTGGCCGCGCGCGTGCTCGGGGGCAAGGGCAGCTTCTTCAGCGCCCGTCTCGCGCTTTTCTGGAGCTTTCTTGCCGCATCGCCGCTGATGCTGCTCAACGGACTTGTCGGCGGGTTCATCGGGCCGGGCCCGCAATTGCAGATCGTGGGGTTCTTGTGGTTGGCCGTGTTTCTGTGGTTCTGGATTCGCGGCCTGATGGTGGCGGAAGGATCGCCTGAATGACCGTTGAAGGATTTGTGCGGCTCGCGACCGAGACCGTTAAAGACCCGCAAGGGGTGGCCCGGCTGCTGATGGGCATCAACCTGCCACGTGAAACGCTGTGGATGGCGCTGGTGTTGATGTGCATTCTCAGCACGCTGGCGGTAAGCGGCGCCAATATTCTGGCCCCACCGCCGGTGGACCTGCCCACGGCCATGGCGAACCCGTTTCTCTTTGCCGCCTTCCTGATCGGCGGGTCGGTCCTGACCGTGCATGCGCTTGTCTGGACGGGCCGTGCCGCTGGCGGACAGGGCCAGATGGGCGACATGCTCGTCCTGATGGTCTGGCTGCAGGCCTTGCGGGCGGCGGTGCAGGTGGTCCAAGTACCGCTGATCCTGCTGAGCCCGTTCCTCGCGGGGCTCGTGGCGATCGCGGCATCGGTGCTGGGTATCTGGATCACCGTGGGCTTTGTCGCCGCGGCGCATCAATTCGACACACTGCTCAAGGCGCTTGGCGTGCTGTTCATGGCCTTGCTCGGGATCGCATTGGGCCTAGCCTTTCTGCTATCGCTGATCGGCGTCTCAAGCTACGGGTTGACCTGACATGTATGACATCGACCGCATCCGCGCGGATTTCCCGATCCTGTCCCGAGAGGTGAACGGCAAGCCGCTGGTCTACCTCGACAACGGCGCCTCGGCCCAGAAGCCGCAGGTGGTGATCGACGCCGTGACCCGCGCCTATGCCGAGGAATATGCCAACGTGCATCGCGGTCTGCATTACCTGTCGAACCTCGCCACCGAGAAATACGAGGGCACGCGCGGCAAGATCGCCCGCTTCCTGGGCGCTGGGTCCGAGGACGAGATCATCATGAACTCGGGCACGACCGAGGGCATCAACATGGTGGCCTATGGCTGGGCCATGCCGAACCTGGAGCCGGGCGACGAAATAATCCTGTCGGTGATGGAGCATCACGCCAATATCGTGCCCTGGCATTTCCTGCGCGAACGCCAGGGGGCCGTGCTGAAATGGGTCGATGTGGACGGGCAGGGCGCGCTTGATCCCCAGGCGGTGATCGATGCAATCGGCCCGAAGACAAAGCTGATTGCCATTACGCATATGTCGAACGTGCTGGGCACGGTGGTGGATGTGAAAGCCATCTGTGACGCGGCGCGCGAACGCGGCGTGGCCGTGCTCGTCGATGGCAGCCAGGCGGCGGTGCATATGCCCGTCAACGTGGCCGAGATCGGCGCGGATTTTTACTGCATCACCGGGCACAAGCTTTACGGCCCCTCGGGCTCAGGCGCGATCCATGTCCGACCCGAGCGCATGGCCGAGATGCGCCCGTTCCTGGGCGGCGGCGACATGATCCGCGAGGTTCACAAGGACGAGATCACCTGGAACGATCCGCCCATGAAGTTCGAGGCCGGCACGCCGGGCATCGTCCAGATGATCGGGCTGGGCGTCGCGCTCGACTACATGATGGATCTCGGGATGGAGGCCATCGCGGCCCATGAGGCCGATCTGCGCGATTACACGATGGACCGCCTCACGGGCCTCAACTGGTTGCAGGTCCAGGGTCATGCGCCGGAGCGTGGGGCGATCTTTTCCTTCACGCTGGATGGCGCGGCCCATGCCCATGACATCTCGACCATCCTCGACAAAAAGGGGGTCGCGGTGCGTGCGGGCCAGCACTGCTGCGGGCCCCTGATGGACCATCTGGACCTGAATGCGACCTGCCGGGCGTCCTTCGGCCTCTACAACACGCGGGATGAGGCCGACAAGCTGATCGAGGCGCTGGAACTGGCGCACGAACTGTTCGCCTGAGGGCGCTCAGTCCCGGGGCGACACCAGCCGGTCGATGGGCGCATAATCGTCGGTCAGGATCACCGGATCGGTCCGTGCCAGCATCTGCGCGACAAACCCATCGGACAGCGCGCCATAGCGCGTCAGATCCGGCGAGGGCGTGCTGAGACTGCCCACGGGCGTCGGCGCGTCGCCCGCGACGATCACGAAGATCATCCGCTCGCCCGGTTCCGGCGCGCGCTGCTCGGTCCAGACCTCGACGCTGGGAAACACGTCCCGAAGGGTCGCGGTGAGCGCTGACAGCGCCTCGAGCCGGTCTTCGTAGTCGATCACGTTCATCAGGTAGCTGCCGCCGGGTGTCAGGCGGCTACGAACAAGTTCGAAAAACTCCCGCGTGACCAGGTGGGCGGGCACGGCGATATCGGTAAAGGCGTCGCCGATGATCACGTCATAGCGCGTGTCGCTCTCGCGCAGGGCGCGGCGGGCGTCGGTGTCCAGCACCGTGGCACTGGCCGGGTCGAACCAGAAATCCCGTGTGGCCGTGGCGGTCACCGCCGGGTCGATCTCGGCCACGGTCAGCGGGCCGATGCCGCGGTCGGCCCAGGCTCGCGGGATCGAATAGGACCCGCCGCCGATGAAGAAACCCGAGAACCCGCTGTCGCCATGGCGGGCGCGGGCGATCGCGTCCAGCATCGCGGTATAGTCGGTGAACATTACCCGCGGCAGATCCCGCGCGCTGATGCCGTGGGCCAGGTGGTTAAGCACCATGAGATTGACCGGCGCCGACGGATCGGCCGAGATGTCCTGGGTCCGGATGCAGAAATACTGGCTTTCCGTGTCGCAGGGCGATGGCCGGGCCAGGCTGGCCCCGGCAAGGGCGATGGACAAAAGCCCCGCCAGGGCGGGCAGCGCCAATTTACGGCCCGCAGCGCCGCCCAGGTTCAGGCACAGCGCCGCGCTGGCCACATAGGTCACCGTCACCACCGCCAGCGTCAGCGCCGAGCCCAGCCACGAGATGAAGACGAACCCGGCAAGCAGCGTGCCCGCGATGGCCCCGACCGCGCCTGAGGCGAACATCGCGCCCAGCGCGGGCCCTGAGCGGTCATGTTCGCGCACCGCGATCTGGGCCAGCACGGGCGCAGGGACGCCTGCAAAGAACGAGGGCAGGAAAAACGCCACGAGCGTCAGCGCCGTGATCCCCCAGACCGGCCGGGGTAGGGCGGTCAGCACCGGCCCGGCGCTCAACTGCAAGAGCATCACCGCGATCCCCGTGGTTGCCGCCGCGCCGATCAAGGCCCAGCCGGTGACGCGCAGCGCGCTGTCGCTGTCGCGCTCGGCGATCCGTCCGCCCCACCAATGCCCGGCCGAAAACCCCGCCAGCACCACCGCGATCACCGAGGTCCAGGTGTAAAGCGACATGCCGACGTAAGGCGCCAGCATGCGGCCCGCGACGATCTCGACCACGAGGCTTGCCGCGGACACGGCCGCTTGCAGAAAGACCAGAAGCCAGAGGGGGGTGGGGCGTGTCATGTTGTCCTGTCCGCTGTCGCCGCGCCATTAACCGCAATCCGCCCAAGCGGGGCAATCCCGGAATGCGAATGAGGATTGCAGCACGGCGGTCGATGACCTATACGCGTGTCGCACGCACCTGTAGCTCAGCTGGATAGAGCGCTGCCCTCCGAAGGCAGAGGCCAGAGGTTCGAATCCTCTCAGGTGCGCCATCATCACCGCAAAACCGACCTACGCACTGCAAAGCGCAAAGGTACTGTCACGGACACATCGCCCCCTTGGCATGTGAACTTGAGCCAGATCAAGGTCACGACCGCGTGAGTATGATCCATCTGCGAGATACCTATTGGCCGCGCTGAAGGAGGGGTCATGCGCCTCAGCCTATTGTATCTCCCGCTATCGCTTGCCCTGAGCCTCGCTGCGCCCTTGTTTGCGCAGGAGATCCCGCCGGTCCCGACGACGGGCAGCACGGCGGACCATTCCAAGTTCGAAATCCTGCAGAAAGAGTTCGCCTCCGGTCCCGAAGTGACCGAGGCCTGCATGTCCTGCCACACCGAGGCGGACGACCAGATCATGCACTCGATCCATTTCAATTGGGATTATACCCATCCCGAAACCGGTCAGCAGCTGGGCAAGCGCAACGTGATCAACGCGTTCTGCGGGTCGGTCGCGGGCAACGAGCCGCGCTGCACCTCGTGCCACGCGGGCTATGGCTGGGACGACATGAGCGTGGCGCCGGCCGCGCAGGATGTCTCGCCCGATTGCCTCGTTTGCCACGACCGGTCGGGCCAGTACACCAAGACTGCGACCGGGGCAGGGCATCCGCCGCTCGAGCCCGTGAAGCCCGGCACCAAGACCATCACCGGGGCCGAAGCCTGGCCCGTCGATCTGTCGAAAGCCGCGCAGAGCGTGGGCCTTCCGGGGCGCGAGAATTGCGGCAGCTGCCATTTCTACGGCGGTGGCGGGGACAACGTGAAGCACGGGGACCTGTCCTCGGCGCTCTACAACCCGACCCGCGAGGTCGATGTGCACATGGCGGCGGACGGCGCCAATTTCACCTGCTCGACCTGCCATGTGAGCGATCAGCACAATTGGGCGGGATCGCGTTACGCGGTCCACGCCTCGGACCCCGAGGGCACGGGCCTGCCCGGGCAGCGGCGCGACGTGGCCACCTGCCAGTCCTGCCACGGGACCGAGCCGCACCCGGTGACGTTGAAGGGGGTGAAGCTTAACGATCATACCGACACGCTGGCCTGTCAGACCTGCCATATCCCGGAATTCGCCAAGGGTGGCGTGGCGACCAAGACCTTTTGGGACTGGTCGACCGCCGGACGGCTTGATGCGGATGGCAAGCCGATCCACGAGGACAATTTCGTGCAATCGGACGGCCAGCACCTGCACACCTACCTGTCGACCAAGGGTGATTTCGAATGGGAGGAAAACGCCCAGCCGATCTACGAATGGTTCGACGGGCAGGTGGAATACACCACGGCCGACCGCACCATCGACCCAACCGAGGTGGTCGATGTGAACGTGATCAAGGGCGACGCCGAGGATGGCCGCAGCCGCATTTGGCCCTTCAAGCGCATGGAAGGGCGGCAGCCCTATGACAGCGCCCTCAACAAGCTGGTCTACTCCCATGTCTGGGGGCCCACGACCGACACCGCCTTCTGGACGAATTTCGACTGGGCCAAGGCGATCGAGGCCGGGATGGAAGCCGCGGGGCAGGCCTATTCCGGGGAATTCGGTTTCGTCGACACGCATATGTACTGGCCGATCACCCATATGGTGGCCCCGGCAGAAGAGGCGCTCGACTGCGCGGCCTGCCATGCCGAAGACGGGCGCATGGCCAATGTCGCGGGGGTGTTCATGCCCGGCACCGACCCCAACGGCCCGGTGGGTCTGCTGGGCAAGCTGATCGTGCTGGGCGCGATCCTGGGGGCGCTCGGCCATGCCGCGATCCGCGTTCTCTTTGGCAAGAAACACGATGGAGGCTCTCATGGCTAAGCGCTGCGTCAAGGTTTTCCCGTTCTTCGAACGCTTCTGGCACTGGAGCCAGGTGGCCCTGATCCTGACGCTTCTGTTCACGGGGCTCGGATCGAACGGGGCGCACGGGTTTCTGCCCTTCGGCCCGGCGGTGATGCTGCACACGATGGCGGCTTTCGCGATCCTGGCCCTGTGGATCTTTGCCACCTTTTGGCTGTTCACCACGGGCACTTGGAAGCAGTTCATCCCCAAGATCGAAGGCATGATCGAAGTGGCCCGCTTTTATGCCTATGGCGTCTTCAAGGGTGAAGAGCATCCCTATCGCAAGATCTACTGGCGCAAGCACAATCCGCTGCAGGCGGCGACCTATTTCGGTCTGAAATGGTTCGTCTTCCCGGCGATCTGGGGCACCGGCATCCTCTACCTGACCTATAATTTCTGGGAAGAGGTGCCCAATGCCACGTTCTGGATCACGGTTGTGGCCAACCTGCACCTTTTGACGGCCTACGTAATCGCGGCCTTCGTGGTGGTGCATGTCTATCTTCTGACCGTGGGCCACGGGTTCCGCGCCCATGTGCGCCCGATGATCACGGGGTATGACACGATCGACCTGACGCCTGAACAAGAGGCCTATCTCGAGGCGAACGAACCGGGCCGTATCCGGTCGACGTGAGCCTGGGCGGGCCCGCGGTAATACTCGGCATACCACCCGTCCCGGGCCTGACCTTGGACCTTGGGGTGTGGACCACAAGGCAGAGGCCCTGGACCCGGTCCTGGGCGCGCTTGGCGAGAGGCGATCACCCGACCCGGGCTTGACCCGGGACCTCGTGTCAAATCCTGCCCCAAAAAGACGTGCCCCGGCGCAGGGGCCGGGGCGCTCGAGGTCTCGTCTTTTGACGCTTGGGATGTGTCGCCCGGGCGGCCTAGCGCCCCCAGCTGCGTACCGGCCCGCAATCCATATGCACGAAATTGGAGCCGGAATAGCGGCCGACACCGCCTGCACGACAGGCCGCCGCGGCCTTGGCCACCTGGCTCACCGAGCGCGAGTTCAGCCGCAGGTCGGCTGCTTGCCCCTTGAGGTGCAGCGAGTTCTTGGCCACGCCGCTCGACCGGGCACGCAGCATCGCGTTGGTCTTGGGGCTGCGATAGCCCGAAAGCAGCATGTAGGGCTCGGTGCTGTCGAGCATGTTGTGCGCAGCGGCCATGATGTCGATGGTCCGCAGGTCCATGTTCTTGACGTCGTTGGTCCGCCAGTCGCGCATGAACAGATTGATCTCTTTCACCGCCTCGGCGATGTAGTCGCCTTCGACCCAGTAGATCGTGTCGAGACGTTCCCCGGTGCGGCCGGAATACATGCGGATGCGGCGGATATCGCCACCCCCTCTCAGAAAACCGGCGGCATTGGAGTATGTCGGGGCTGCGGTCACGCAGGTGGCGGCAAATGCCGCAAGGAGACCGCGCCGCGAGAAGCTCACAGGGCTGTTGGTCGTCATGATCGGTACGCCTGTTCCGTTTTTTGCTCCGCGTCACTTCGCGGCGTCTGCCATCTATCCCCAGATGCATTGTCTGTATCGCATATAAAGAATCGTCACGAAACCGTGCATTTGCGGTTGACCCATTGGTGCAAGGGGATTGGGCAGGATTCTGCTCACTACGGGGCATTTCGTGGCTTTTTTGCCATGGGCCGATGCAGGTGTGCATCATTTCCCCGGGTGAAAGCTGTCGCCACACTTTGTGAATAGACTTCGTGGGCGCAGTATTTTTTGACCCTTATTAATGTGTTCGTGTTCTGCCAGCTTCGGAGATGCCATGCCCGCCTTGTCCGTTCGTTCCCTTGCCCTGTCCGTCGGGCTTGCGCTTGCTCTTGGTGCCGGTGGCCTGGCCGCGCCCGCCTCGGCTCAGGTGACTGCCTTCAAACAGGCCGTGGCCGAGAACGCGGCACGCGACGAGGATATCGCGGCCTATTATAGAAGCACCAAGTTCGACCATCTCTGGACCGGTCCGGATGACCGTGCGCGGCTCGAGGCGTTGCTGACGGCCCTGTCGGAAAGCGACGATCATGGCCTGCCCGCCGCCAAATACGATCCCGATGCGCTCATGGCAAAGCTTGCCGATGCGAAAACCCCGCGTGAGCGTGGGGCGCTCGACGTCGAGATCAGCCGGGTGTTCCTGTCCTATGCCCGCGATCTTCAGACCGGCATTCTGACGCCGGCCAAGGTCGATGGCGACATCGTACGCAAGGTGCCCTATCGCGACCGGGTGTCCTACCTGGAAAACCTCGCCAAGAGCACGCCGCGTGCCTTTTTCCGCGCGCTGGTGCCACAGCATCCGGAATACGCGCGGCTGATGCGTGAAAAGATGCGGCTCGAGCAGGTGCTGGGGCAGGGCGGCTGGGGCCCGACCGTGCCCGGCGCGCTCAAGCCCGGCGCCTCGGGGCAGGCGGTGGTCGCACTGCGCAACCGGCTGGCCGCGATGGGCTACATGGGTCACAGCGCCTCGGCCAGCTATGATGCGGATCTGCAGAAGGCGGTGCAGCTCTTCCAGATGGATCACGGCCTGGAGGCCGATGGCGTGGCCGGTGCGGGCACCATTGCCGCGATCAACACGCCGCCCGAGGAGCGGCTGAAGTCGATCATCGTCGCGATGGAGCGGGAACGCTGGTTCAACCGAGAGCGCGGCGCGCGGCATATCCTGGTGAATCTGACGGATTTCACAGCCAGGATCGTCGATCATGGCAAGGTCACCTTCGAGACCCGCTCGGTCATCGGGCACACCGATCGCGACCGTCGGTCGCCCGAGTTCTCGGACGTGATGGATCACATGGTCATCAATCCGTCCTGGAACGTGCCGCGCTCGATCACGACCAAGGAATACCTCCCGCTCTTGCGGCGCAATCCCAACGCTGTGGGCCATTTGCAGGTGGTCGACAGCCGCGGCCGCACCGTGAGCCGCGGGGCGGTGAACTTCTCGCGCTACAATGCGCGCAACTTTCCCTACCGCCTGCGCCAGCCGCCATCGCGGGGCAACGCGCTTGGCCTTGTGAAGTTCATGTTCCCGAACAAGTACAACATCTACCTGCACGACACGCCGGCCAAGCACCTCTTCTCCCGCGAGACACGCGCCTATTCCCACGGCTGCATCCGCCTCGCCGATCCGTTCGAGTTTGCCTATGCGCTGCTGGCCAAGCAGGAAAGCGACCCCAAGGGCTTCTTTCAATCGAAGCTGCGCACCGGGGCCGAGACGCGCGTGGATCTCGTGGATCCCGTGCCCGTGCACCTGATCTACCGCACCGCGTATACGACCGCGAAAGGCCGGATCAACTACCGCCGCGACATCTATGGCCGCGACGGGCGCATCTTCGACGCGCTGGCCCGTGAAGGGGTGGCCCTGCGCGCCGTGCAGGGCTAAAACCCCCGCCAAGGAGGCGGGGCACCCATGACACACACGATTGCCGAGATCGCCCAAGCGATTGGGGCAGATGCGTTCGGGGACACGTCCCTGCGCGTGGGAGCGGTCCGCGAACCGGCCATGGCTGGGCCGGATGACCTGGCGCTGGCGATGGATCCGAAATACGCGGCCGGGCTGGCCGAGGGGCGGGCCCGTGCGGCGATGCTCTGGCCGGGGGCCGATTGGCAGGATCTGGGGCTCGACGCCGCCATGACCGCGCCGCGCCCGCGGTTCGCCATGGCCGGCCTGTCCCGTATCATGGACCGCGCGCCGCGACCCGCGCCGGGCATTCACCCGAGCGCCGTGGTCGATCCCTCGGCGCAGTTGGGCGAGGGCGTCCGCATCGGGCCGCTCTGCGTCATCGGCCCCGAGGCGCGGATCGGTGCGGGCGGTGCGCTCGGGGCGCGCGTTTCGGTGGGCGCAGGCGCCGTGATCGGCCCCGGGGCCTTGCTGATGGACGGCGTCGCCATCGGCCATGGCGTGACGATCGGCGCGCGGTTCATCGCCCAGCCCGGGGCGATCGTGGGCGGCGACGGGTTCAGTTTCGTCACGCCCGAGGAATCGGCCGTGGAAAAGGTGCGCGACAGCCTGGGCGCCGAGACCTCGGACCAGGGCCAAAGCTGGGCGCGCATCCATTCCCTGGGCAGCGTGCGGATCGGCGACGATGTAGAGATCGGGTCGAACACCTGCATCGACCGGGGCACCGTGCGCGACACGGTGGTGGGCGACGGGGTCAAGATGGATAACCTGGCCCAGATCGGCCACAACGTGGTGATCGGGCGCGACTGTCTGATCTGCGCGCAGGTGGGCATCGCGGGATCGGCCCGGATCGGCGACAACGTGGTGCTGGGCGGGCAGACCGGCGTATCCGACAACGTGTTCGTGGGCGACCGGGTCATCACCGGCGGCGCGACCAAGGTGCTGGCCAACGTTCCCGCAGGCCGCGTGATGCTGGGATACCCGGCCATGCAGATGGAGCGGCATATCGAGATCTACAAGCTCTTGCGCCGCCTGCCGCGTCTTTTCGAAGACGTCACGGGGCTCAAGAAAGCGGTTTCAAAGTCGGATCAGAGTGACTAAATCACCTCGAAACCAAGACCCCGGGGGCAGCAGATGAGTGTGAAGGACAAGGTGATCGAAATCATTGCCGAACAGGCCGTGCTCGAGCCGTCCGATGTCACCATGGACAGCACGCTCGAGGATCTGGGCATCGACAGCCTGGGCCTGGTCGAATCGATCTTCGCCATCGAAGAGGCGTTCGACATCTCGGTGCCCTTCAACGCCAACGACCCCAGCGAAAGTGAGTTCGACATCTCGTCGGTCGCGTCCATCGTGGCGGCGGTCGAAAAGCTCGTGGAAGACCAGACATCGTGAAGCGGGTCGTCATCACCGGCGCGGGCACGATCAATGCGTTGGGTGTCGGTGTGCCCGCCACGCTCGAAGCCATGCGCGAGGGCCGTTGCGGGATCGGAGAGCTCGACATCCGCGATGTGGACCGGCTGTCGATCCAGATCGGCGGGCAGGTGCGCGATTTCCAACCCGAAAGCGTTTTCAATCGCCAGCAAATGACGCTCTATGACCGGTTCACCCAGTTCACGCTGGTGGCCGCAAAAGAGGCGATCGGGCAGGCGGGGCTTGAATTCGTGGGCGAGCTTGCGGCGCGCACGGGCGTGGTGCTGGGCACTGCCGGCGGCGGGGTCAGCACCTGGGACGACAATTACCGCTCGGTCTACGAGGACGGCAAGAACCGGGTGCATCCTTTCGTGGTGCCCAAGCTCATGAACAACGCCGCCGCCAGCCATGTGAGCATGGAGTACAACCTCAAGGGCCCGTCCTTCACCGTCTCGACCGCCTGCGCCTCGTCGAACCACGCCATGGCCCAGGCGTTCCAGATGGTGCGCGCGGGCATGAGCCCGGCGATGATCACCGGCGGGTCGGAGTCCATGCTCTGCTTCGGCGGTGTGAAGGCCTGGGAAGGCCTCCGCGTCATGAGCCGCGATGCCTGCCGGCCGTTCAGCGCCAACCGCAACGGCATGGTGCAGGGTGAGGGGGCCGGTGTTTTCGTCTTCGAGGAGTACGAGCACGCCCGCGCCCGCGGCGCCGAGATCCTGGCCGAGGTGATTGGTTTCGCCATGACATCGGACGCCTCGGACATCGTGATGCCGTCGAAACAGGGCGCTGCCCGGGCCATCGCGGGCGCCATGGCCGATGCCGGCGTCAACGCGGACGCGGTGGGGTATATCAACGCCCACGGCACCGGAACGGCGGCCAATGACAAGACCGAATGTGCCGCCGTGGCCGATGCGCTGGGGCATCATGCGGATGATGTGATGATCTCGTCCACCAAGTCGATGCATGGGCACCTGATCGGCGGCACCGGGGCGGTGGAGCTGCTGGCCTGCATCATGGCGCTACGCGACGGGGTGATTGCGCCCACGATCGGCTATGAAGAGCCGGACCCCGAATGTGCGCTCGACGTGGTGCCGAACGAGGCGCGGGAGGCGCAGGTTCAGGTTGCGTTGTCGAACGCCTTTGCCTTCGGCGGGCTGAACGCGGTGCTGGCCCTGCGAAAGGTATGACCGCGCGGTCTTGATCGTGCTGGTAGAGGCCCCGGATCAGGTCCGGGGCAGGCTCCCTCACCAGGTCCGGGGCGGGTTGCCGCATCAGGTTCGGGGCAGGCGCCGGGTCGGGTCCGGGGCAGGCTGCGAGGGCCAGCGCGGGGCCTACCGGTCGGTTATTCGGCGGCCTGGGCTGCCATGATCTCCTGCACGCGCTCGTAGCCGGCTGTGAAGCCAGAGAGCGACATGGTCAGCGTCACGCGCTGGTCCGGAGCTGCGGCCGGCACAATCGAGGTTCTTGCAACGGCTCCCCGGCGGAATGACGCCAGATCCGCCTCGGTAAAGCCGATCCGCGCGACACAGCCCACCTGGTTGCAGAAGGAAAACGCGTAGCGCTTGGCCTGGCCGTCATCGACGGCGATGGTCAGCTGTTGGGTCAGCAGCGTTTCAAGGGGTACGATCACGTTGGCCCCCGCCACGGCCTGACCGCCATTCGCCACGGGAAAGACCCGCACCTCGGACACGGCATTGCCGTTCTCGTCCTCAAGCAGCTGGTACAGCTGACACGGGTCGTTTTCGGGCGTCTCGGTGCGCACGCATTGCACGGACCAATCCCCGAACGTCTCGGCGATGTAGCTGCTGCCCAGTTCGGGCTCGGCATTCACGTCCTGGCCAAGATCCAGGTCGCTCTCGGCGCCGGCCGCAGGCTCTTCCGTGCCGGTGGCCTCCTGCGCCCAGGCGGTCGGGGCGGCGACGGCAAGAACGGCGGCAATTGACAGCGAAGAAAGAGACTTGATGAGCATGACTGCTCTCCCGTGTTGGTCGAAAAACTCAAAATGTGCCGGTCCGGGACCGGATTGCGAGCGCTCTAACATGCGCGATCCGACGTGTCAGCGCCCGATTGTGCCGGGTGGGCCCGTGGACCGCGAAAACCTGCCGCGCCAAAGCCGCGCCAGCTCCGTCTTCCGCAGCCGTCATCCACAGGGTTGCCCACATGAAAAAGAGGGCCTCAAGGGCCCCCTTTTCCTTGTTATTATGCTCCCCGTCGGACTGGCCGACTTAGTCATTGCCCAGACGCTACGAAGAATGAAACCTCGGGTCAACAGCTAATCCGTGACAGATCCAAAGCGATGTGAACAAGAAAAAAGGCCACGCCCGAAGGCGCGGCCAGTCTGACAGGGAGGAAGTCTGTCCGGGGCAAAGAGGACACCGAAACCCCGGACCGCTTTAGACTGGCAGGAAGGTATTAACATTGTATGGTTTCACAGGAAAAAGGCAGAGGGGTGCCCATGGATAACGGGATTTTCGTCGGGGGCGGCGGGGCGGCTTATGGTGACAAGCAGTATCTGCGCCTGGGCTATGCCAACCGCCACGGGCTGGTGGCAGGGGCGACCGGGACGGGCAAGACCGTCACCCTGCAAATCCTGGCCGAGGGCTTTTCCGACGCGGGCGTGCCGGTGGTTCTGTCCGATGTGAAGGGCGATCTTTCGGGTCTTGCTGCCGCTGGACGTGCCGATTTCAAGCTGCACGAGGCATTCATGTCCCGCGCCGGCAAGATCGGCTATGATGACTACGCCTATCGCGCCTATCCCGTCACCTTCTGGGACGTGTTCGGGGACCAGGGCCACCCGCTGCGTACAACCGTGGCCGAGATGGGGCCGCTTTTGCTGTCGCGCCTGATGGACCTGACCGAGGCGCAAGAGGGCATCCTGAACATCGCCTTTCGGCTGGCCGATGAAGAGGGGCTGGCCCTGCTCGATCTCAAGGATCTTCAGTCGATCCTTGTCTGGGTGGGTGAGCAGCGCAAGGACCTGTCGCTGCGTTACGGCAACATCTCGATCTCGTCCATCGGCGCGATCCAGCGGCGGCTTCTGGTGCTGGAAAACCAGGGCGGGGCCAAGATGTTCGGTGAACCCGCGCTCGAGTTGTCCGACATGATGGCGACCTAACCGGATGGGCGTGGACGGGTCAATATCCTGGCCGCCGACCGGCTCATGGCGTCGCCACGGCTTTATGCGACCTACCTTTTGTGGCTTCTCTCCGAGCTGTTCGAAGAACTGCCCGAGGTGGGCGACCCGGAAAAGCCGAAGCTGGTGTTCTTCTTCGACGAGGCGCATCTGTTGTTCGACGACGCGCCCAAGGCGCTGATCGACAAGGTCGAACAGGTGGCGCGGCTCATCCGGTCCAAGGGGGTGGGGGTGTTCTTCATCACCCAGAACCCCGACGACGTGCCCGAGGATGTGCTGGGCCAGTTGGGCAACCGCGTACAGCACGCGTTGCGGGCCTTCACCGGGCGGGACAAGCGGGCGCTGAAACTCGCCGCCGAGACCTATCGCCCCAATCCGGCCTTCGACACCGAAACGGCCATCCGCGAGGTCGGCGTGGGCGAGGCGGTCACCTCGTTCCTAGAGGACAAGGGCGTGCCGGGCGTGGTGCAACGCACGCTGATCCGACCGCCGGCGTCGCAGCTGGGGCCGTTGGACAAGGCCCTGCGCGCGCAGGTGATCGCGGGCTCGGTGCTGCATGGGAAATACGAAACCACGCTTGATCGCGCTTCGGCCCACGAGATCCTGACCCGCCGGGCCGAGGCTGCCGCTGCGGAAGCCGCCGCCGCCGAGGCGCGCGAGGAAGAGGCCGCCGCCGAGGCGCGCGAGGAAGAGGCCGCCGCGGCCGAACGTGAATACACCGCCGCCCGCCGCTACTCGGGCACCCGGGTCAGCCGATCGAGCAGCCGCGCGCCCAAGCGCCGGGACACTCTGGGAGACGCGCTGACCAGCGCCGTCATCAAGGAGCTGAAGGGCACCACCGGGCGCCGCATTGTCCGGGGCATCCTCGGCGGGCTTTTCAAGGCCCGCTAGACCAGCCCGGCAAAAGGGTCGTCGAGCACGCCCACGAGCGGCATGGTCAGGGTGGTCTGAACGTCCTGCGCATGCGCCGTGTCGATGGCATCGCGCGCGGCGCGCAGGCCGGTTTCGGTGCCGTCGTAAAGCGCCATGATGTCATCCGCCCGTTCGCGGGTGGTCAGCCCTTTGATGGCGCCGAAATAGAGCCCGATATCGGCCTTGTCGGCCAGATAGGCCGCATCCGCCGCGCTGCCGGTGGCGGCCTCGGCCCCGTTTATCACGGCGAGGATGAAGGTGGCCTCGCGCACGGAGCCTGTATCGAGCTCGCCGGTCCAGTAGGCCTGCCCCTCGGGCGCAGGCGCGCGCCCCAGCACGTTGTCGAACACTGTGTCGACCAGGGCACCGGAATCCGATGCGTCGCCGTAAAGCGCCTGCGCCTCGGGTTGGACGTAAAAGCTTTGCGCGATCTGCGGCAGGCTCATCCCGTCGGCCAGCCGCGTCCCCCAGTAAAGCAGCCCCTCGGCGGCCGGTGCGCGATCGAAATAGGCGATGTAAAGCTTGGCGATGTCGGCCAGCGCGGCCTCTGACAGGCTGGCGGCCCCTGCGAAATCATCGAGCGTGAAGCTGCGGTCGTCGACAAGGACCGTCTCGATATCCGTCAGGTATTCCGACGGCCCGTCATATTGGAGGCCGCTGATATGGATGCCGTCGGGGCGCACGAGCATGATCAGGCCGAACTCGTCCACGCCGGCATAGCGCGCGGTGTCCCAACCGGGCCCGCCATCCAGGATGTCGATGCCGATCCCGCCATTCAGCGTGTCGTTGCCGGCCCCGCCGATCACCGTGTCGTCGCCATCCGCGCCGGAGATCGAATCGTCCCCGCCATGGCCCAGGATCCGGTTGTCGGCGGCGTTGCCCACGAGCCGGTCCGCGAATTCGCTGCCCTCGATCCCTTCGATCTGGGTGCCGTAGGCGATGGTCATCACGCTAGCGACCTCTTCCCAATCGCCCCGGTCGATCTCCTCGGGGTGGCTGGGCCAGCCGCCGCCGCCGGGTTTGGCGGCAAGCGTGGCAGGCGCCAGATCGACCAGCACCGGGCGGTCCATGTCGCGCGCGTCGATGACATCCCAGCCGCCGGTGTCCCAGAGCGCGATCCGTCCGGGTTCGAACGTGTAGACATCGTCGCCGGACCGGTAAGTCGTGTTGGCACCGTAGATGAATTGCAGCGCGGCTATATCCAGGGGCGCCGCCGTGTCCTGTGGTCCGGTGAACCAGATGTCGGGATTCCAGCCGACGCTGGCGCGGTTGTAGGCCATCGTGGTGACCAGCGCATTGTTCAGCCCGTGATCGCCCGGGCTTGCAGAGGTGCTGACACCGGGCAGCCGCGCCTCTCCGTCAAAGGGGTGGCCGAGGCCCAGCGCGTGCCCGATTTCGTGGATCAGAGCGTTCGAGGTCTCGGTCAGCTCGTCGTCGTCGATGACGATGATGACCTGTTCGCGGTTCGGATAGGCCGCGTACCCGGCCCAGCCGCCTGGCACGTCGGCGACCTTCTGCAACAGGATATCGGCTTCGAACGGATCGGGGGGCGTGACGAAGGACACATCGGCAAAGGTCTCGATATGGGCGAAGATGTCCTCGGCCAGTGTGCGCTCTGTCTCGGTCCAGCCCGAGGTGCTTCTCGACCCGCTGAGCTGGCCTGCCGCATACGTCGTACTGCCGTCGGGGGCGAAGCCATAGCTCACCACGTCAGCACCGACGAAATCACTGTCGGGCGCATCAATGAGGACCCGAACAAGACCGAGCGTTTCGGCTGTCAGGCTTTCCCCACCCCGGATGTTTTCAACCATGCGCCGCCAGCCGCCTCCGTCCCGACAGGTCTGGCGAAACCGTCACCGATCTAGCCCATCTTGCCGACGCGCTTCAGCGTCGCGGTCAGCTCGACCTTGTCCATGTTCTCGATCGGCAGATCCAGAAGCGCATTGGCACGGCGCTTGAGGCTGTCCAGCGTCTTGGCGCAGGCGGCGGTCACGTCCTCGGCGGACAGCGGGTCTTCCATCACCCACTTGGCCTCGATCGGGTCGCCGGGCCATTTCGGCGTGGGCGGCACGTTCGGGTTTACGCCCGACAAGGTGATGACAAGGTCCATGAACGGCGCATCGTCGGCGGTGAACCTGTCCCAGGTCTTGGGTTCCGCCGCCTGAGTGTCCAGATCCTCGGCCTCCATCAGGCGGATGATCTCGGGATGCACGTCTTCTGCCGGATGCGATCCGCCGGAAAAGGCGTAGAGCCGCCCCCATCCCAGGTCGTTGATCAATGCCTCGAGCAGAATGGAGCGTGCGGCATTGGTGCGACTGACCACCAAGATATTCATGTGCCCTTCCGTTCCCATCCTCTGGATACTGGATAAAGCTTAGCGCGATTCCCCCGTCAGAACACCGCCCTGACGGGCGCCGTGGCCACCTTGGCTGCGGCCTTGGTGCCCGACACGGTCGCGCCAACAGGGGTACATCCCGTCAATGTCTCGATCACCGTCAGGCCCAGCGCGGTCCGGACGATCCAGCTCAGAACCATGACTGCACCCGCTGCGCGCCGCCCGATATGTCGCGGCCGATCCCGTCGACGGTGGCGCAGCCCGACAGGGTCGCGACCAGCGCCAGAACCAAAAGCCGTTTCATCATTCCTCCTCGTACCACCAGACATCGGGCTGCCAGCCGATCCAGTCGCCGTAGATCGGCAGGGTGTCGGGGTATTTCAGCTCTTTCACATGGGCGATGCGGCTGATGTTCCACTGGTAGATCGGGATCACGTAGCGGCCTGATGTCAACACGCGGTCGAGCGCACGGGTCGCCGCCAGGAACTCGTCTCGGCTTTCCGAGTTGAGCAGCCGGTCGATCATCGCTTCGGCCGCGGGCGAGCAGACGCCCATGTAATTGCGCGTGCCCGGCGCCTCGACCCCGTCGCAGCCCCAGTAGAGCCGCTGTTCGTTGCCGGGGCTCAGGGACAGGCCGCGCCGGTAGTACGTCATGTCGAAGTCGTAATTCGTCTCGCGCTCGGCATATTGCGCGCTGTCGATGGTGGTCACGGTGGGCTGGATGCCCAGACGCTCCAGGGCGGCAGTGAAGAGGTCGATGATCGCCTCGTTCTCGCTCGACCCCTGCTTGAGCACGATCTCGAAGGTGAACGGCTCACCTTCCGCGTTCTTCATCGTGCCGTCCTGCACGGTCCAGCCGGCCTCGGCCATGAGTTCGGTCGCTCGGGCGATATTGGCACGGTTGCGCAGGGTGCCGTCGCTTTCAGGTAGGCTGTAGCCCTCGAGCGCGCCCGGCAGCAGATCATCGGCAAAGGGTTCGAGGAAGTCGCGCACCATCCCCTCGGCCGGGCCATCGGCCATGCTCAGCACCGAATTCGAAAAATACGAGGTGATGCGCGGTTGGCGCGAGCCCGTCATCGCCTCGTTGATGTATTCGAAGTTGAATGCGTGCAGCATCGCGTCGCGCACGCGCCAGTCCTTGAACACGTCGCGGCGCGTGTTCATCACGAAGCCCGTCATGCCCGACGGGCGCTGGTGCGGGATGATCGACTTGACCACATCGCCGCGGTCAATGGCCGGGAAGTCGTACTGGGTTTCCCATTTCTCGACATTGAATTCGCGGTTCGACGTCAGCGCGCCGGCCTTGAACGCCTCGAACTGGGCGGTGCCGTCGCCGTAGAACTCCATGCGGATCTCGTCGAGATTAGCCTGCCCCCGCATGAAGGGCACGACGCCGTCGCCCCAATAGTCCGGGTTGCGCCTGAGTGAGACGAAACGCCCCGCCTCGAAATCGTCGATCACATAGGGCGCCGACGAGATGGGGATCACGTCGAAACCGGAGTCGGTGAAATCGCGCCCTTCCCACTGGGCCTTTTTCAGAATCGGGCGCATGCCGACAAGCAGCGCCAGTTCCCGGTCCTCGGTGTTGAATTCGAAACGGATGCTGCGTTCGCCGGTCTGTTCCATGCTGCCGATTTTGGACCACAGGCTGGCATAGCGGGGATGCCCTTCGGTGCCCAGCGTCTCATAGGACCACATCACGTCCTCGACCGTCACGGGCGATCCGTCCGAGAATCGCGCCTCGGGCCGGAGGGTGAATTCCACCCATTCCCGATTCGGTCCGACCTCGATCGTTTCCGCCAGAACACCGTAAAGGGCGAAGGGTTCGTCCCAGTTCCGGCCCATCAGGCTTTCATACGCAAGAAAGCGCAACTGCCAGGGTACCGAGCCTTTTCGGATATGCGGATTGAGACTGTCGAAGCTGCCGACCTCGCCAGTCACGATGCGGCCGCCCTTGGGCGCGTCGGGGTATGCATAGGGCAGGGACACAAAATCCGGTGGAAGCTGCGGCTCGCCATACATAGCTATGCCGTGGGACGGCTCGGCCCAGGCCGCCGGGGCCGACAGCACGGCACAGAACACGGTCGCACGGGCGAACCGAGTCAGGAAAAAATCTAACCGCATTTTGGCAACAATCCCTCATCGCACTTGTTTGCTTTGGCAAAACCGTAGCGAGCGTTCCACGTCTTTTCAAACTTTTAGCTTGGACAGTGGCCACAGATTGCTTATAAAGCGGGCACTGCTCGATAGGTTTCTTGCCTGTATGAAACCTGCCTCAATGACTGAACGCCGGCCTTGTGCCGGCGTTTTTTTTATGCGCCCAGATCCGCGCGTAGCCCTTCATATCAAGGGCGTTGCCCGCCTTCGTCTCCGGCGCGGCACCGCACAGCAATTCTGCGGCGCGGCATCTATGATTCCCCAGGCCACCTCCTTAGGCTGCGCGCGACTCGCATTTGCCAAGGGGGACCGCCATGTCGCTGTCTGGAAAAACCGCCATTATCACCGGATCGAATTCAGGGATCGGCCTCGGCGTCGCGTGGGAACTGGCGCGCGCCGGCGCGGATGTCGTTCTGAACTCCTACACCGAAACCGACGAGGATCACGCACTGGCCCGCGAGATCGCCGACAAGACCGGCGTGACCGCCCGCTACATCAAGGCCGACATGTCCAAAGGCGACGAGTGCCGCGCGCTGATCGAGCAGGCGGGCGCCTGCGATATCCTGGTGAACAACGCCGGCATCCAGCACGTCGCCGCCATCGACGAATTTCCGGTCGAGAAATGGGACGCGATCATCGCGATCAACATGTCGTCGGCCTTTCACACCACCGCCGCCGCCTTGCCGATGATGCGCAAGGCCGGGTGGGGCCGGGTGGTCAACATCGCTTCGGCCCATGGCCTGACCGCGTCGCCCTACAAGTCCGCCTATGTTGCGGCCAAGCACGGGATCGTCGGCATGACCAAGGTCGTTGCGCTCGAAACCGCGAAAGAGCCGATCACCGCCAACGCGATCTGCCCGGGCTATGTGCGCACCCCGCTGGTCGAGGCGCAGATCCCCGATACCGCGAAAAAGTACGACATGACCGAGGACGAGGCGATCGAGAAGGTTATCCTGGAACGCCAGCCGTCCAAGGATTTCGCCACAGTCGAACAGATTGGCGGCACGGCGGTGTTCCTCTGCTCCTCCGCCGCGGACCAGATCACCGGCACGACCATCAGCGTCGATGGCGGCTGGACCGCGCTGTAACCGGTCATGGCGGAGCCAAAGCGCATCAATCTGGGCCTGCAGGGCGGGGGCGCCCACGGCGCCTTCACCTGGGGCGTGCTGCAACGCATTCTTGAAGATGACCGGCTGGAAATCGCGGCCATGTCCGGCACCTCGGCCGGGGCGCTGAACGGCGCGGCGGTCAAGTCGGGGCTGATCGAGAACGGGCGCGAAGGGGCCATGGCGCAGCTCGACTGGCTCTGGTCGCAGATGTCCGGGATCAACGACATGCGGCTTGCCACCTGGATCGGCGGGCCCTTCATGAGCCCGGGCAGTTTCAGCCGCGCGCTGGAAAGCTCGGCACCGTTTTCCTTTGCCGACACCTACAGCCGCATGGTGTCGCCCTATGCCTACGGCCCGTTCTACCAGAACCCGCTGCAACGGATCGTGCGCCAGTTCGATTTCGACGAGGTCTGCGCCCAGGCCGGCCCGGACCTGTTCATCAGCGCCACCAATGTGCGCACCGGCAAGATCCGGGTGTTTTCCGGCGACGAGATCTCGACCGAGGTTCTGTTGGCCTCGGCCTGCCTGCCCGAGATCTTCCAGGCCGTGGAATTCGAAGACCCGGCCACCGGGGAGGTGGAGGCGTTCTGGGACGGCGGCTACACCGGCAACCCTGCGCTGTTCCCGATGTTCGAAGGGCATCTGCCCAGCGATATCGTGGTGGTCAACATCAACCCCCTTGTGCGCGACGCGGTGCCGAAAGCACCGCAGGAGATCCAGAACCGGATCAACGAGATCAGCTGCAACTCGTCGCTCCTGCGGGAATTGCGCGCGATCAGCTTTGTCCAACGGCTGCTGAGCGACGGCACGCTGGAACAGGGCCGCATGAAGCGCGTCCATATCCACATGATCGCGGATGACCCGCTGATGAACGAGCTTTCGGTGGCAACCAAGCTGGTGCCCACGGCCTATATCATCGCGACGCTGAAACAGGCGGGCTATACCGCAGCCGATGCTTTCCTTGCCGCGCATTTCGACCAGATCGGGCAGGGCAGCTCCGTCGACCTGGAAGCGATGTTCAATTGAACAGCTCGGGCTGTTGGGGATCCTTGGGGTTGGGATAGACCAAGCCCGCCGAAATCACGAGCTTGGCCGCGTCCTCCACGCTCATGTCCAGCTCGATCACATCTTCCTCGGGGAAGAACAGCAGGAACCCAGAGGTCGGGTTGGGCGTGGTCGGCACGAACACCGACAAAAGGCCACCGCCGGTCTCGGCCTTTTCGGCAACCTCGCCCCGTGCCTCGGTCGAGATGAAGCCGATGGCCCAGATGCCCTTGCGCGGGTACTGGATCAGAACCGCCTTTTCAAAGGACCGTTCGGACTGGGCGAACACCGTCTCGGCGATCTGCTTGACGCCCGAATAGATCGAGCGGACCACGGGCATCCGGTCAACCACGTTCTCGGCATAGCGGATGAGCGACCGGCCGATCAGCCCCTTGGCGATCCAGCCCACCACGATGGTGAACAGCAGGAAGAAGATCACGCCGACGCCGCGCAGATTGATCCCGATATACTGCTCCGGGTTGAACCGGCCCGGCACCAGGGGCAGCACGAAGCCGTCGACCCAACCGATCACGGTCCAGATCAGCCAGACGGTCAGCCCGACCGGGGCAATCACCACGATGCCGGTGAGGAAACTGGCGCGCAGCCCGGCGAACATGCCGGGTTTGTTGCGTCTGTGGGGGTCTTCGTCGAAGGGCGTGGTCATCGGGCCGGGTCCTGTATCCCGCGGTCAGTTAAGCACTTTGTCCGGGGCATACAACATGGGGCTTGGGCTTTGCGCGTTTTCTTAGGTCCCACTGCACAAGGCGTGGGCAATCCCCGCCGCAAGCTTGGCATTGTTGCGCACAAGCGCCCGGTTCGCGGCGAGCGAGCGGCCCTCGGTCAGCTCGTAGATCCGCTGCAAGAGGTAAGGGGTGACCGCCTTGCCGGTGATGCCGTGGCGGGCTGCGTCCTCGGTCGCGCGGGCGATGGCCGGTTCCATGACGTCGCGCGGGATCTCGGCCTCGGACGGAATCGGGTTGGCCACCAGCTGACCGCCCTCGATCCCCAGCGCCGCCCGCATCCGGTGTGCGGCGGCGATCTCTGCTGCGCTGTCCATGCGCAGCGGCGCGGCCACGCCAGCTTCGCGCGACCAGAAAGCGGGGAAGGTGTCCTGCCCATAGGCGATCACCGGCACGCCCAGCGTTTCCAGCACTTCAAGTGTCTTGGGAATGTCGAGGATCGCCTTGGCGCCCGCCGCGACCACCGTGACGGGGGTGCGGGCCAGTTCCTGCAGATCAGCCGAGATGTCGAAGCTCTGGTCGGCCCCTTTGTGGACCCCGCCGATTCCGCCGGTGGCGAAGACGCCGAGGCCTGCGAGACGCGCACCGATCATGGTGGCGGCCACGGTGGTGGCCCCGGTGCCGCCCCGCGCAAGGCTGGCGGCCAGGTCCGCACGCGACAGCTTGGCGGCGTTGCGGGTCTGGGCCAGCGCTTCGAGCTGGGGATCGGTCAGACCTGCATGCAGCGTGCCGTCGATCACGGCGATCGTGGCGGGCACGGCCCCGGCGGCCCGCAGATCGGCCTCGACCTCGCGGGCGCTTTCGAGGTTGCGCGGCCAGGGCATGCCATGGGTGATGATCGTGGACTCGAGCGCGACGACCGGCGCGCCGTTCGCCAGCGCCTCGGCCACCTCGGGCGACAGGGTCGGGGTGAAGGATGGGGTCATAGCTCGGTCTTTCCGGATACATAGGCCGCCGCGGCGTCGAGCGCGCGGGTCAGCGCCGTGGCCCGGTCCGCGCCGTCCAGCTCGGCGGCGATATGGGCGGCCATGAAGGTGTCGCCTGCGCCAGTGATGCGGGTCACCATCACCTCGGGCGGGGTCTGCACCTCGCATCCGGCCGCATCGGCATCACAGCACGGGCGGTCGCCATCGGTCACCAACACCCGTTCGGCCCCGCGCTCCAGCAGGGCGAGGGCGGCGCTGCGCGACGTGTCGAACTGTGTGCCGCACAGATGCCCGGCCTCTTCGCGATTGACGTAAAGAATGCCGCGGCCATGGGCCAGGAAGGGCCGCAACCGGGTCGCCTTGCCCGGAGAGGCGGGCGCGATGCGCAGATCCGCGGCGGCGAAGAGCGGGCTGGCCGCGATGTCTTCGAGCAGCGTCAAGGTCAGGTTGCCGTCAAGCGCGATCGCGCCGCGATAGGGCTCTGCCTCCGTCCCCAGCCGACCGTCCGACAGGGGTTGCAGGATCCGCGCGCCCGCGGTCTCGAGCGAATGGGCATCGGCGATGGCAGCGATCAGGCCGTTGGCCGCTTCGACCGCCATGTAGCGGTCCGTGGGCAGGTCTTCGGACCGATAGAGATGGTCGGTGCCCACGCCCAGCGCCGCGCAGGCGGCGACAAGGTCATGGCCTTCGGCGTCCTGTCCAACCGCGCTCAGAAGCGTGGGCGCCAGACCGAACCGCGCCAGTGTCATGGCGATGTTCAACGCCACGCCGCCGGGCAGCCGCGTGATGCGCCCGGGCACGTCCGCACCGGCCTTCATGTGAACCGACGTGCGGCCGACAACGTCCCAAAGAACGCTGCCGATACACAGGATCTGTTTCTGGCCGGATGTCATGGCGAGGTTGTGCCGTGCGCGATCGGGGGGCGCAAGCTATTCCCGCACGGCGAAGGTCATCGCGGCCCATAGCGTTTCCCAGACGATCTCTTCCTCTTCGGCCAGGACTGGTTCGGGCTCGCGGATCACGACGGCATCCAGCAGGTAGACATGCCCCGGGCGCACCGGGATCGTGGCGCGGCCCTCGGCATCGGTGCGCAGGGTGCTTACGGTGACGTTGCCATCCGGTGCGCGCTCGAAGATCTCGATCTGTGCATCGGCCCGGACGTCCTGCCGGTAGAACAACTGGACCGGCAGCCCGCCGGACAGATCGTCCGTGTAGGGGTTGGCCAGCGCCACGAACTCGGTCTCGAGCCCGGCGCGCGTGTCGCGACCGGCACCATCGCCCACGCCGATCAGCGCCTTGGCAAAGCGCCGGTAGCCCTCGTTAAAGCCGGTTTCGGGCAGTCCCCGCGCGGTATGGGCCGCCATCGTGCCCTCGAGCGCCTTGTGCGCGACGAAGTCTGCGAACTGGTTGTCCTCGGTATAGGTCAGGCGGCTGAGGTTGGAGCGGTAGACGATGCGCACAAGCCCCTCTGCCCCCGCGTCCATCTGGATCGCGGGGATGTCGCCCGCGCGCCCGTCGATCGGCGCACCCGCGCCGTCACGCAGCGCCTCCAGCCGCTCGATCCGACGCTGGAAATAGGCCAGCTCGATCCCGGCGAATCTCTCGCCGTTGATCAGGTCCACCGCGATCCGGGACTCCGGTGCGACTTGCCAGCGCTTGGCATCGAGCCACGTTTCGTGTCCAAAGGCGGGCAGGGCGGCCACGGCCGCTAGCGTCGCCAGCACCGAAGCCAGGGAACGGAACATGATCGCACCTCTCAGATATCTCGCGCGGAACCTGCGCCTCGTGGCCCTGGTGTCAACCCTCTGGGCCGCAATCGGGGTCTCCGCAGCCGCCCACGAGGTGTCGGCCACGATCGGCCAGATCTCTTTCGAGGAGGGCAAGGTCACCGTCAAGATGCGCATGAATGCCGAAGCGTTCATCGCCGGGATCGACCTTGACGGGCTGATGGACACGAATGCCACCGACGGCTCGGACGAATACGACCGCCTGCGCGCTTTGCCGCCGGGGGCGCTGTCGGTCGAGATGACGGCGGCGGCCCCGCGCATCTTGTCGGGCATGACGCTGACCACGGATCGCGGCGTGGACGTGCCGCTGTCGATGACCGGTTTCGACCCCGGAGAACTGGGGAACGTGGCGCTGCCGCGGGCGTCCTTCCTGACGCTCGAGGGCACGATCCCCGAAGCCGCGCGCAGCCTGCGTTTCGGCTGGGGTAAGGGGTATGGCACGCTGATCCTGCGAGAGATGAGCGAGGCGGACAGCCCCTACACGGGGTTCCTGTCAGGCGGCATGGAGTCGCCTGACCTGGATCTGGGCCGGGGCGGCGGCTTCCTGGGGCGGCTCTGGCCCTTCGACTGATGCTGCGGGGGCCGCGCGGGGTCGGGCCCTGTCTCAGGCCATCGGCTCAGGAGACCAAGGGCCGGATCTTGAGCCGGGTCAGGCGATTGTCCTTGCGCGACACGACCTCGAAGCGGAACCCGTGAAAGCTGAAGACCTGTCCGGGCGAGGGGATCGTTTGTGCCTCGTGGATCACAAGACCGGCGACGGTATTGGCCTCGTCATCGGGCAACGACCAGTCCGTGGCGCGGTTGAGATCGCGGATCGTCATCGCGCCATCGACCATGAACTGACCATCCTCGGCCTTGCGGATCGGGTGGTCCGCGTCCGGGTCGAACTCGTCGGTGATCTCGCCCACGATCTCTTCGAGGATGTCCTCAAGCGTGATCAGCCCTTCGAGCGAGCCGTATTCGTCCACCACCAGCGCGAAATGGGTGCGGCGGCGCAGGAACTGGCGCATCTGCTCGTCCAGCGACGTGGTGTCGGGAATGAAGTAGGGCGGCATCGCCACGTCGGTGATCGCGAAGGTCTCGATACCCTTGCGCTCGTCCTCGGTGCCCTCGATCAGCCGGTACATGGTGCGCAGGAGATCCTTGGCATGGATCACGCCGATGATGTTCTCGGGGTCGTCCTTGTAGACGGGCAGACGGGTGTGGCTGCTTTCGAGACATTGTTCCAGGATCGTGCGCGGCGGGTCGTCGGCGTTGATCATCTCGATCCGCGACCGGTGCAGCATGATCTCTTCGACCGTGCGGTCGCCAAGGTCGAGCGCGCCGAGGATCCGGTCGCGATCTTCTTTCTCGACGACACCTTCGGAATGGCCGAGGTTGAGCGCGCCCGCGATTTCCTCGCGCACGGCAAGGATATGGCTGTCGGGGTCGGTCTTGACCCCGAAGACGCGCAGGACGCCGCGGACGAAAAAGCGCACGGCGCTCACGATAGGCGAAAAGACCGAGATGACGACCGCGATCACCGGTGCGGCCCGGCTCGCCGCGGCCTCGGCATTGGTGATGGCATAGGTCTTGGGCAGCACCTCGGCAAAGATCAGGACCAGAAGGGTCATGATCAGCGTGGCCAGCGCCACGCCGGATTCGCCGAAAAGCCGCGTGAACATGGCGGTGGCCAACGACGTGGCCAGGATGTTGACCAGGTTGTTGCCCAACAGGACCGACCCGATCAGCCGCTCGTTGTCTTCGGTGATGTTGAGAGCCCTTACCGCCCCCCGGTCGCCCTTGTCGGCGCGCACGCGCAGCTTGCCGCGCGATGCCGCGGTCAGGGCGGTTTCACTGCCCGAAAACATGCCGGACAACACGAGAAGAAGCGCAATCGCGCCGGCGGTGATCCAGAATGCGCCGTCAAGCGCGGTTTGGGCAGGGTCCATGAAAGAGGTTCGGTCCGTGAGAAGCTTTGCAGGGTTATGGGGGCGGGGCGGCCTCTGTTCAAGATGGGCCGTCGCGATCCCGGGCCAATGGGTGATGTTCCAGCACCAGTGATTTCAATCGCTCTTCGAGGACATGGGTGTAGATCTCGGTCGTGGCGACATCGGCATGCCCCAGAAGCGTCTGGATCGCGCGCAGATCGGCGCCGCCGGCCAGAAGATGGGTGGCAAAGGCATGGCGCATGGTGTGGGGTGTGACCTTGTCCGGGGATATGCCGGCTGCCACGGCAAGCTCCTTGATCAGAAGGTAGAAGCGGTTGCGCGTCAGGTGCCCGCTCTGGCCCGAGGACGGGAACAGATGGCGCGAGGGTGGGTGGCCCTTGCTCCGCGCCGCCCTTTCGGCCGCGTCGCGCACCTCGAGCCAGGCGCGCAGTGCGGTCCGGGCCGGTGGTGACAGCGGCACGATGCGTTCCTTGCCGCCCTTGCCCAGCACCAGAAGCACCCTCGGATCGCCCCGGGCCGCGGCCACCGGCAGGCCGACGAGTTCGCTTACGCGCAGCCCGGTGGCATAAAGCAGCTCCATCAGACAGGTGTTGCGCAGCCGGTCGGTCTGGGTCCGGCCATGGGCGCGCGCCGCATCGAGCAGGCGGTCGACCTCGTCATGGCTCAATGTCTTGGGCAATGCCTTGGACCGGCCAGGCCCCTGGATCCGCAGCGCGGGATTGTCGGTGCGCAGCCCCTCTTCGAAGGCGAAGCGGTAAAGCTGCTTGATCGCCGACAGCCGCCGTGCCCGGGTCGATGCCGCAAGACCCTGGGCGTCGCAATGGACGAGGTAGGCCTCCACATCCGCCTGTTTGGCTGTTTGCAGATCGCCCCCGCGCCCGTTCAGCCAGCCATGAAAATCCTTCAGATCCCGGCCGTAGGCCAGCAGTGTGTTCCGCGATGCCCCCTGTTCGGCGGCGGCCGCGTCCAGAAAGCCCGAGATCCAGCGCAGGCCGACCATGCCTAGCCCGCTGGCTCCGACAGGAGCAGTTGGAGCGTGGCGCTGCGCGCGGTGTCCTCTAGCCCCACGGCCCGAAACAGTGCCAGCGCCCCGGTCAGATCGGCCAGGTTGCCTTCCGCGCCGGAGCGAAACCGGGCCATGCCGGCCAGGATCGCCTCGCCCAGGCGGCCGCGATCGAGCAAGGATTGCAGCTCGGCCGACAGCTCCGGTGCCGCGAAGCCCGCGAGGATCGCCCGGTCCCGCGGCGCGCGCGCAAGATCGGGGTCCGGATCGCCGCGTGCCACCGACGCGGCAAAGCCCAGACCCGGGTCCGCCGCTTCCGCCCGATCGGCGATGGTCTCGTAAAGTGGCGACAGAAGGCCCAGCCGCAGCGCCAGTGCCCGGGATGGGCCGGTAAGCGGCAGCCGCAGCAGGTCTTCCGCGAAAAGGCGCGCGAACGGCACGCGCAGCCCCGTCTCGCCCATCGCGGCCCAGGCCCGGGGCAGGGCACGCGTCACCGCACCGGGGTCGCCCGTGCGCAGCGCGGTCTCGAAGCGCTGAAGCGCCTCGACCCGGTCCCAGACCCCGCCCGAGGCCGCGGGCAGGCGGTCGGTGTAGATCGCAAGCAGGCGGTTTTCCGGCAGGGCACCCGCACGGGCCAGCCGCTCGGCCGCCTCCAGCTGCGCCTTCCAGCCCTGATCGCCATCCAGATCGGCCACGGCGAAGCTGCGGGGCAGGGCGGCGGTCGGAATGGGCTCGCCAATGGCGCCGTTCAGAACCACCTCGAGCACGCCGGGGTTGGTCGAGGGCGGCAACACCGCCTGCGGCACGTCCTCGCCATCGCCCAGGAACCGTTCGAGCAGTTGCGCCTTGGGCTCGGACAGGGTGCCTAGCGCCCGTGCGCTCCCGAGCAGAAGGTAGGCCGTGTCCCAGTCGCCCGCGCGCGCCAGGCAGAAGATCTGCACGGCGGGATCCTCGGCCAGGGCGGGACGGGCGCGCACCGCATCGCAGGCGGCCCGGGACCGGCCCAGAAGCAGCGAAGTGTCGAACCAGCGTGCGAACAGCGCGGGTGTCTCGGGACCGGCCCGTTCGACCAGGGCATGGGCCGGGTCCACGGCCCCCTCTTCGATCAGGCGATCGAGCCTGGCCAGAAGCAGCGTGTCCGGCTCCGAAGCGGTCCGGGGCGGGCGTGCCTCGGCCAGCAACAAGCTCAGGAACAGCGCCTTGAGCGCGGGGGTTTCGCCCAGGTCGATGTCGCGGATGCGGCGTGCAAGGCGGTCGGCATCGCTGTTGCGCCACAGATCGGCGGGCAGGCCGGTGACGCTGCCGGGAAGAAGACCCACCGCGCCCCTGTCGGCGGCCCCGTCCAGCGGCTGCACGTCGACGGCGGGCGCCTTGGCGCTGTCGGTGACGGGCGGATCGTCGGATGCGACGCCCGTGCCGGCGGGCAGGCCGGGCAGCGCCCCTTCCACGGTGCCGGACCGTGCGCCGCTCCCTGCGCCGCGCGGCGCGTCGGGCAAGGGCAGGGGCGGCTCCTGGGACAGCCAGTCGATGACGGATAGCGGACCGGCCTCCTGCGCGGACACGGACCCCGCCTGTCCGGCCAGGCCGCAAAGGCCCAGAAGGATCGCGCAGGCGATCCCGGTGCGGCGCTCAGTCGTCCTGCGCATCCAAGGTCACCGGCACCCGAATTTCCTGCTGCGGGGCCGAGAAATCCGCCCCGAAGAACTCACCGACATAGGCATAGGCAACAAGCGCGATCGCCGCCAAGACACTCAGGTAGAATAGCCATTTGATGACGTGCCCCAACTCTGCCTCCTTGCGCGCGCTGCGTCATGTTTTTCCGGCTTATAACTGGCCTTTTCGGGAAGATCACGTCATTGAGGGGATCAATCTGGATTTAAGCAGAGCTTGGCCGAGCAGGCGCGACATGGACTGGCATTTGAAGAAGACCGTTGTGCTGGTGGGCATGATGGGCGCAGGCAAGACTGCGGTCGGGCGGGCGCTGGCGCAGATGACCCATGCGCCTTTTCTCGATTCGGATGCCGAGATCGAGAAGGCGGCGAACATGAGCATCGCCGAGATCTTCGCCCGTGACGGCGAGCCGTTCTTTCGCGACCGAGAAAGCCAGGTCATCACGCGGCTTCTGGAAACGAAGCGGGGCGTTCTGTCCACGGGGGGCGGGGCGTTCCTGTCCCGGGCAAACCGCGAGACGATCTCGCGGCTGGGCGTGTCGGTCTGGCTCAAGGCCGATCTGGACCTTCTGTGGTCGCGCGTCCGGCACAAGGACACCCGACCGCTGTTGCGCACGCCCGATCCCTACGCCACGCTCAGAGATCTTCACGATGCGCGGGTGCCGCTTTATGCGCAGGCCGATCTGACCGTGAGCACAGACGCGGGCTGCTCGATCGAAGACACCGCCCGACGGGTCATCGCGGCCCTGGAAACCCGCCCCGACGTTTTGGAGAGCCGCTGATGAGCGATACGAGAACCGTGCATGTGCCCCTGGACGGCCGTGCCTATGACATCCGGATCGGGCCCGGGCTTCTGGCGCGGGCCGGGGCCGAGGTCGCACCGCTCCTGCACCGCCCGCGGGTGGCGGTGCTGACCGACGAAACGGTTGCGCGCCTTCACCTGGAGACGTTGCGCGCGGGCCTTGCGGCGGGCGGGGTCGAGATGACGGCGCTGGCGCTGCCGCCGGGTGAGGCCACCAAGGGCTGGCCGCAATTCGAACGCGCGGTCGAGTGGCTTTTGGCCGAAAAGGTCGAGCGGCGCGATGTGGTCGTGGCCTTTGGCGGCGGGGTGATCGGCGATCTGGCGGGCTTTGCGGCGGCGGTCCTGCGCCGGGGCGTGCGCTTCGTGCAGATCCCCACGACGCTGCTGGCGCAGGTCGACAGTTCCGTGGGCGGCAAGACCGGCATCAACGCGCCCCAGGGCAAGAATTTGATCGGCGCGTTCCACCAGCCCAGCCTTGTTCTGGCCGACACGGATGTGCTGAGCACGCTGCCGCCGCGCGATTTCCTCGCGGGCTACGGCGAGGTGGTGAAATACGGGCTTCTGGGGGATGCGGATTTCTTCAACTGGCTCGAGGGGCAGGGGCCGGCGATGGCCTCGGGCGACCAAGAGGCGCGCATCCACGCCGTGCGCCGGTCCTGCGAGATGAAGGCCGAGATCGTGGTCCGTGACGAGACCGAGCAGGGCGACCGCGCGCTTTTGAACCTTGGGCACACGTTCTGTCACGCGCTCGAGGCCGCGACGGGCTATTCCGACCGGCTTCTGCACGGGGAAGGGGTCGCCATAGGCTGTGCGCTGGCCTTCGAATTGTCCTCGCGCCTGGGGCTTTGCGCGCAAGAGGCCCCGAGCCGCGTGCGGGCGCATCTCAAGGCGATGGGCATGAAGACCGACCTGGCGGATATTCCCGGCGATCTTCCGACCGCCGAGGCGCTTCTGGATCTCATGGGGCAGGACAAGAAGGTGGTCGATGGCCAGCTGCGATTCATCCTCGCGCGCGGGATCGGAGAGGCGTTCGTCACCTCCGACGTGCCGCATGAGGCGGTGCTCACCCTGCTTGAAGACGCGCTGCGGGGCCGTTGAGCAGGCAGAGTTTTCGCCGAAAACTCTGCTCTTGCAGCAAAATCTTCGGCGAAGATTTTGCCTGCCCGGACCGCGCGCCATGCGGGGTTGCCATTGTCGGAAAACCCTTTTATACGCGCGCCATTCAAATCCGCAGGCGGGGTTTGGGTCGTCGGGGGAGACATCCCCGCCGGTCCGCCGGTTGGAGCATCCGCTCCTTTCATGCCCCGCCAAGGCGACAAACCGGAAAGGAAACGACACATGGCTCTTCCCGAGTTCTCCATGCGCCAGCTGCTTGAGGCCGGCGTTCATTTTGGCCACCAGACGCAGCGCTGGAACCCGAAGATGGGTGAATACATCTACGGCGCGCGCAACGGCATCCACATCCTCGACCTGACGCAGACCGTGCCGATGCTTGACGCGGCGCTGAACGCGATCCGCGAAACCGTCGCCAAGGGCGGTCGCATCCTGTTCGTGGGCACCAAGCGCCAGGCGGCCGCGCCCGTGGCCGAGGCCGCTGAAAAATGCGCCCAGTACTATATGAACCACCGCTGGCTGGGCGGCACGCTGACCAACTGGAAGACCGTGTCCCAGTCGATCCAGCGCCTGAAGCATATCGACGAGCAGATGGCGAACGGCGCCGAGGGCCTGACCAAGAAAGAGCGCCTGGGCATGGAGCGTGACCAGGAAAAGCTCAACGCATCCCTGGGCGGCATCCGCGAAATGGGCGGTGTGCCCGACATGCTGTTCGTCATCGACGTCAAGAAAGAGGCGCTGGCCGTCGCCGAAGCCAACAAGCTGGGCATTCCGGTCGTTGCCGTGGTCGACACCAACTGCTCGCCCAAGGGCGTGGATTACGTCATTCCGGGCAACGACGACGCGGCGCGCGCCATCGCGCTGTACTGCGACCTGGTGAGCCGCGCCGCGCTTGACGGCATGTCGGCCCAGATGGGCGCAGCCGGTGTCGATGTCGGCGCCCTGGCCGAGACCCCGGAAGAAGAGCTGCTGACCGAGGCCGCCGCACAGGCCGAGGCCACCGCCGAGACAACCGGCGCCTGAGCCGGGCTTTTACAAAACTGACATGGGGCGCGGGCTATGCCCGCTCCCGAACCCATTTCCCGAATTGAGGAGAGCCGAGATGGCGATCACTGCAGCGATGGTGAAGGAACTGCGCGACACGACGGGCGCAGGCATGATGGACGCGAAAAAAGCGCTGACCGAAAATGACGGCGACATGGACGCCGCTGTCGATTGGCTGCGCACCAAGGGTCTGGCCAAAGCGGCCAAGAAATCGGGCCGCACCGCGGCAGAGGGCCTTGTCGCCGTCAAGGTCGATGGTGGCACAGGCGTCGCCGTCGAAGTGAACTCGGAGACCGACTTCGTCGCAAAGAACGGCGAGTTTCAGGCCATGGTCGCAGGCATCGCAAATGCCGCCATGGGGGCTGAAGATGTCGAGGCGCTGGCCGCCGCCGACATGGGCGGCAAGACCGTTGCCGACACCCTGACCGACAAGATCGCCACCATCGGCGAGAACATGTCGCTGCGCCGCATGGCCAAGATCGAGGGCGACACCGTGGTGTCCTACGTCCACAACGCCGCCGCGGACGGCATGGGCAAGATCGGCGTGCTGGTCGCGATGACCGGCGGTGACGAGGCCTTCGGCAAGCAGGTCGCGATGCACATCGCCGCCGTGAACCCGGCATCGCTGTCGGCCGACGATCTGGACCCGGCCGTGGTCGAGAAAGAGCGTCAGGTGCAGATCGACATCGCGCGCGAGTCGGGCAAGCCCGAGCAGGTCATCGAGAAGATGATCGAAGGCCGCATGAAGAAATTCCTGTCCGAGGTGACGCTGCTGGGCCAGTCCTTCGTGGTCAACCCGGACCTGACCGTCGAGGCCGCCGCGAAAGAGGCCGGTGCCACGATCACCGGCTATGTCCGCCTCGAAGTGGGCGAAGGCATCGAAGTCGAGAAGGAAGATTTTGCCGCCGAAGTCGCGAAGGCCGCCCAAGGCTAACCATCGCGACAGCGAGACGATTATATGCAAAGGAAACGGGGCCGCGCGGATGCGTCGGCCCCGTTTCTCTATCGGCCGCTCGTACAGCATGGGGATAGAGCAGAACGGACCGGGTGTCGGGNCCGGATGTAATGCATCCCGGGCGCCGACAAAGGGAGAGCCCGAAAGAGCCCTGTAATTTCAGGGAGTTCGAGGCCGAAGTTCCTTGGCCAAAGCCACCACTCACGGAACCCGGTCAGCATGCCGCTTTACCTTGCGTCATGCCAGTCAGGGATTCCTGACCCAAGCCGCACTCAGGCTTCGAGAATGAACATCTGGTTCTGCAGCGCGGCCTTGAGCACCGCCTGGGCCGTTGTCTCGACATTGAGCGACGCGCGCGCCAGGCGCAGATGTTTTTCCACCGTGGCCGGTGTCAGGCCCATGAGCATGGCGATATCCTGGGTCGTCTTGCCGTCGCCGACCCATTCCAGCGCCTCGCGTTGTCGCGGTGTCAGAACGCGGGACGCGCTGGTATAGGGCAGGGCGAGGATCTTGAGATGCGCCACGTTGTTCATGGCCGTGATGTCGCGTCCGTGCGCGGCCCAGATCTCTTCCACGTCGTCCTGGCTCAGACCTTCGCGTGCGGTCAGCGCGATCGCGCCCTTGGAGCGGGAGGACAGCGCGCGAAAACTGATCGAATAACCGGCCGTGACTTTGTGCGCATGGTTGAAGGCAATGACCTTTTGCTCTTCGGCGCTCAGGGCGCCTTGGCCTATCATGCCATCGAGGATCCGCCAGCTGCAGGCGCCGTCGTTTTCAAGCGCCCAACGCACCATCGGGGCGTGGAAATACAGACCCTGTCCGATGAACCCATCGGTATAGGCCTTGGGCTGATTGGTCAGCAGGATGAAATCGTCAGGATCGCCCAGGGACGTGGTGGTCCGATACCGGGTAAAGCCATAGATCAGCCGGTCAAAGCCATAGCGGGACATACGATCGGTATGCATGGCCCAAAGGGCTTCGATGCTGTCCGCATTGGCCAGCTGGTCGATATAGGCGATTGTATCCATGGGCTTACCGCTTAACGTTGCAGAATGCTTAACGAACGACTTCGGTGCTCACATATCCATTATTAACATAATATAAATTATGCGAAACACGCATTAAGAACCTTAGGCGTTGTGCCCACGCCTCTGCCGCGCCTTCTCAGGAACGCCGGACCGCATGGTTCAGCCGTGCACCTGTTTCATAGTAGATCGTGCGCAGCCCGGCCCATGGATCGTGATAGCCCTGTTCCAGAGGCAGTGACAGGCGGTCCGGATCGTCGGCCAGCAGCGCCTTGGCGGCATCGCGTCCGAGCACCGTGCCCGGCGCGATGCCGCGACCCGAATAGCCGAAGATCGCCATGGCACCCGGTCCGATGGCTACAGCCTTGGGAATGTAGTCGCGGGACATGGCGATCCGACCGCACCATGCATGAACCCAAGGCATGTCACCGAGCTGCGGGAACCGCCGCGCAATACTGCGCCGCGCCCAGGCCAGATGTACCGAAGCACCGGGCCAGTCCGTGTTGCCCATGCCCCCGTAGATGAAACGCCCCTTGGCATCGAGCCGGAACGAGCTCATCACAAGGCCGGTGTCCCAGCACCCTTCCCCGCCCGGCAGGATCGTGTCGCGCAGATGCTCGGGCAGCGGTACCGTGGCGATCTGGAAGTAGTGCACACCCGCCAGCTTGGGCATGGCAAGGCCTGCAACCTCGCGATGGTAGGCGTTCGTCGCCACCAGCACCCGGCGTGCGCGCAATGCGCCGTCGTCGGTTTCGATCTGCCAGCTGCCGCCCTCGTGGCGCAACCGGCGTACCGGGCTGCGTTCATGGATCCTTGCGCCGGCCTCGCTTGCGGCGCGCGCCAGGCCGCGCACGTAGGACAATGGGTGCACCGTTCCGGCACGTTTGTCGTGCAAGGCCCCGGCAAAGGCGTTTGAGCCGATGCTCCGGGCTGTTTCAGGACCTGTGAGCAGCCGGACCGGGGCGTTGCGCGCTGCCTGCTGGCGCTGACGCTCTTGCAGATCCGCCAGGGCGCTGTCGGCGTGCGCGCAATGGAGCGTTCCGGCCTGGACCGCGTCGCAAGCGATCTCGTGGCGCCGGACAAGATCGAACACAAGGCCCGGGCCGGCGGCAAGCGCCGTATTCAGCCGCGCACCCGCCGCCTGCCCCAGCCGCCCCTCGACCGCGTCGGGAGGCAGCCACAGACCGGCATTCACAAGGCCCACATTGCGCCCCGACCCGCCATGTCCCACTGTCTCGGCTTCGAAGACCGTGACCGAGGCCCCCTGCCGGGCGGCC
>PR_CR_10_Liq_1_inCRDRAFT_1000060_pt1 | contig 53040 bp, 70 predicted proteins | sample PRCRCaboRojoPR_3_FD_10241 | JGI IMG/M metagenome (IMG submission 10241) | reverse complement strand
TCATTTGTGTTTGTGGATACAATAAATATTGTCTTATTCTTCCATTACGAACAATTTCATCACTAATAAATGAATAGTATAATCTCTCATTATCTAAACCAGTTACTAAATTTGTTTTAGGAAGTTTTAGAGCACATATATATTTTACGTCTTTTGAACTATTCCCTCCAGATTGTGATGATAAAACATCTGAACCATAACTATCTTCTTCTTGTGACTCTGCTGAACTTTCTTGTTCGGTTTCTGTCTCGGGTTCTGTATCACCTTCTAATTCTACTTGTTCGTCTTTCTCTCCAGAACTTTCAGCATCTGTTTCGGGTTCTGTTTCAGGTTCTGTATCACCTTCTAATACTACTTCTTCATCTTTCTCTCCAACACTTTCAGCATCTGTCTCGGGTTCTTCTTCTGTTTTTTGTTCTTTCTCTTCAACACTTTCAGGTTCTGTATCACCTTCTAATACTACTTGTTCGTCTTTCTCTTCAACACTTTCAGCATCTGTCTCGGGTTCTGTTTCAGGTTCTGTATCACCTTCTAATTCTATTTGTTCGTCTTTCTCTCCAGAACTTTCAGCGTCTGTCTCGGGTTCTGTTTCAGGTTCTTCTTCTGTTTTTTGTTCTTTCTCTCCAACACTTTCAGCTTCTGTCTCGGGTTCTTCTTCGGGTTTTTCGTCTTTCTCTTCAGCACTTTCAACATCAGTTTCGGGTTCTTCTTCGGGTTTTTCGTCTTTCTCTTCAGCATTTTCAACATCAGTTTCGGGTTCTTCTTCGGGTTTTTCGTCTTTCTCTTCAGCACTTTCAGCATCTGTTTCAGGTTCTGTTTCACCTTCTAATTCTACTTCTTCATCTTTCTCTCCAACACTTTCAGAATCTGTTTCTGGTTCTTCTTCTGTTTTTTGTTTTTTCTCTCCAACACTTTCAGCATCTGTTTCAGGTTCTTGTTCAGTTTCTAATACTACTTCTTCATCTTTCTCTCCAGCACTTTCAGCATCTGTCTCGGGTTCTGTTTCAGGTTCTAATTCTACTTCTTCATCTTTCTCTCCAACACTTTCAGCGTCTGATTCAGGTTCTTTATCACCTTCTAGTTCTGTTTTTTGTTCTTTAAATAATGAAATTGTTTTTGTTGGTGTTATAGATGTAATCTCTTCTTCAACCAAAGAACATAAAGGAAAATTATTACATTGATTTTTATTTTTATGATAACAAGTATAGAAATTATTAAACTCTCTTACATTTTCTTCAAAGTCTATAAATTTTATTTTATCTTTTAACAACTTCTTTAACAATACTTCAACTTTATCTAATTTATCTAAATATGGTTCTGAACTACTAATAATATTTTCTAATTTTTTACGTTGTCTAATAAACTTATAATCATTTAATACTATACGTATAGTATTACGGAATAATGAAAAGAATTGTTGTTCTAATTTAATAAAGTTATGAGTGCTTTTTTCTAATGTATTGTTTGTTAATAACGCTAATTCTTTATCAATGTCTATATCATCACCACCAATAGGTGTCATATTATATTCTTCTAAATCATCTTCATAGTTAGGTATATTTGGATAAATACGTATTAATTGTAAAGTTTCAGTCATAACACCAATTATCATATCATCAATCGTGCATTTATATTTTAAATTACAAGGTATTCTTTCATTAGAATCATTATATAATTTCGTAATAAGTTGTTTTGTTTCTTGATAACTTCTCCATAATTCATCTTCATTATCTTGAATATATTGTAAAGGATATTTTGTGCTTGGATTAGAAGGGAATATTGGTATTACAAAATGTTGTTCTTCATTAAATATAACTTTAATAGCAATTGTGCGATTTTGTAAATTTGATAATTGTTTTTGTATTTTATATGAAGGAAGTTCATCAATAATTTTTTCAACTTCTGATAATTCAATATTATATTTTAATGAATTACTTGTAGGGGGTAACGGTGGATTATACGCTCTACAACTATTCATAATACGTCTTATATGTTCTAAACCATCATCAATATTTTGTTTTAATGAACCATCTAAAACTTTAGAAATAGTATGAATACCTTTATCTACATTACGATTATAATAAAATAAAGGTTCATAGTAGATATCATTTTTTATAATAACAAGCGTTTTTTTATTTTTATCCCAAGGACTAACCTTCATAATCATCTTTGGACATATAATCTCTACATTATTTGTATTATCACTTACACTCATATTTAATATAGCAAGATTTAAACCATCCGGAAATAGTTTATGATGTGGTGTTGTAATAAACTCCCATAAATAGGTATAATCAACAATTATATTATTATTGTTATCTAAATAACTACAAAACCGTAAATAACTATATACAAGTTTATTCAAATAATCTCTTAATTCTTCAGTATTTTCATCACTTTCTTCAATCTTATGAATATAATACTTATATAGTTCATTACTCTTAATTAATTCAAGTGAGGAATTATAATTTTCTTTTATTTTATTGTCACTATCTTCAAATAAATCAACTAATACACCACTATTATATTTAACAAATGTATCAAACGTAATGACATGTTTCTTAAGATATTGTATCATTTGCTTAATTGTTGGAACACGATGTTCTTTTTTTCTAATATCAACACTAACTTTTAGTTCAAATGTGTCATCATCTATATATTTAAATAATGAACATAAACAACCGATAAACGAATGTGAAGATGAATTCTCGACACCATAACGTAATAAACAATTAAATTTGTTTTTCAGTTTATTTCCCTTACCTGGAACAAATATATCATTCATCGGTGTTTGGAATATCTTTTGAATAGATGTGGATACCATTCCCCAATGACCTATATGCAATGGATATTTAAAACCACTGATATATACATTGTTTTTAGTAATCGTATCAATTGTAAAAATAGTTTTTAATATTTTTCCTGTATCTTCATCCTTTTTTTTATCTACATCTACCGTGACATTCTTTAATTCTTTCTTCTTTCACTGGTGTTTTAAAACAACAAGGATAACAAAGTCCCAATGGATGTTTTTTAACATTTCTATTATCTTTTGATAAAAATCCAGGATATTTATGTAAATTACTAAATTCAATTACTTTATCAACACCACCAGAACACTGTTCAGGTGTCGCTACAGGTATTTTATCAGGTATACACCAATATCTCGGACATAAATAATAATTTTTATGTTCTTCTGAACCATATGTCAGTGTTTTATCTCCTTTATATTTATCTCCATATAATTCATCTATTTTCTTCTTCTCTTCTTCTGATACAATAATAGGTTGTCTATTTTTTTGACACGCTCTTGTATAACCCACTGCGTCTTTATATAACTTATTGTCTAATGTCTTACGTCGCATATCTAACTCATCTGTTTTACCTCCAACTTGTTCCTCTTCTTCTTCCTCATCATCCTCCATTAATATAAATTGTTCTTCATCTTCTGTATTATCATCCATCGCTGTTATTAAATCTGTTTGTGTTGTTTTTAGTGTTTTCTGAACTGGTTGACCGACATCATCAATACCACCTTCATATTCTTCTATAGAAGAATCGCATACTGATTTTATCATATCATAATCTATTTTTTCTGGATTTTGTGTTATATTTAAAAGAACATTAATATATTTGTTAAGAATTGTGATATATTTTATATTATTTATGTTTGAACATACAATATTTACATTTGAAAACTTATCATATAAAATATCTACCTTTATACCCTGGTTCGTTTTTATATCTAATTTTGTTGTTTGTGTTGGTGCTCGTGTAATTGTAACTTTGTTATACCATTCAGATAATTTCTGTTGTGCTTCTTTATTAGATAAACTAAACTTATTGACTAATAAACCAATAATAATATCACGACTTTCTCTATCACGTACTTTATCTGTTATAAATTGATTTATAGTGTCCAACTCACTATAATAACCAACACGCTTATAATATAAACACGTTTCATTTTCTAAACGAAATATATCTTTTAAACAATTCTGAAAACTTGTAAAATCTATTTTACGTTCAACCTTTGTTTTAATTAAGTATTGTATATCTTCAATATATATATTTGGATTTTGAATAATTCTTTTATAATCCAAATCATCACTATCATTAAATGTATTAAAATGAATACCACTTTGCATAATAAAATATTTAATTTTAAATAAAATAGGTTGAACCAAGTTATTAATATCATTCATCATTTTAACAATTGTAAATGGTGTTGTCCGTGAATAATTAATTTTTATACTTCCATCTGTAAATAATGTAAAATATAATTCATTTCGTAATTCACTATTTTTTTTATCTTCCATTATCCAAATGAATGTAAAAACTTACACTATCTATTTTACCTATCATATCTTTTAAACGATTAATAACAGATTTTTTCAATAAAGGGATATGAAGACCATCTGTCGTTTTTTGAAGAGAATAAATACGGAATAATTTATCTCTTTTTTTTCCAGGATTATATTTTATTAAAGACATCTTTTCTGTTGTTTGTATCATTTTAAATATATTTTCAAGTGGTATAATCATTTTACTATTTTGTTTTATCCATATTGTTAACTTTTGTAATCCTTTCGTAGTATCAACATTTTTATAATTACCATAATTGTTATATAATTCATAAAACAACTTTATGTGTCTGTTATATTTATCAAAACTATCATTTATTAATGAATACGTTTCATCATTTAATTCTTCGGGTTTCCATTGTTCTTTTGTAAAAATACCACGTTTTGCTAAATATGGGTAGTAAACCTTTGTAAAATATTCCGCGGGTAGTTTTTTATGTGATACATACTCCCATACATCTTGAATATCATTTATAATTATAAACTTATCATATAACATTGGTATTTCTATCAAGGTCTTTTTTTGATATGTTTTTAAAATTTTGTCTATATTTTCTAATAAATATGTATCAATCATATCCTCTTTTACATTAAATACATTTGTACAACAAGGATAATCATTACTTAATTGATATACTATATCGAGAGGTGTTTCTTTTAATACGATAGATTTTTCATTTATATATTTATCAAGGTTGATGATATCATCATATGTATAATTATCTTTTTCTGGTATATGTTTTTTAAATTCTTTAATGTTATTTGCATAATTTTTAAATCTTACTTTTGATAATTCAGTAATATCTTCATTTTGTGTTAAAGATTGAAACATATGTCTTGAATTATAATTTTGATATTGTAATACTGAAAAATATAGTTGTGAGTAATGAACAAATCGTTCTCTATTATATTCTCTCAATCCCTTCAATACTTTAAGTTTTATGTTATCTATTCGGTCATCCTCAAATATATCTAAAGAAATAATGAATATTTTCATTCTATCTTCTTTCTTAAAACCTCGGTGTAGCTTCAATAAATTCTGTGAGAGAAATGAATTGAATATTTCAGTTTCATAAGTTTTAGATTGTTCACTCTCGGGTTCATCAAATAAAATGGGGTCAATACGTGTAATAAAGTCTGTATTAAATTTTGTTGTAAATACAAATAATGCTTCTAATACTTCTTTAATTTTATCTGGAAATATCTTTTTTTTGGATAAAACGATTTTATACATATTTATTATAATTAAAGATTATAAAATGATACTTAAACACTATTTAAAAATATAAAGATATATATAGAAAATGAGTTTTCAAATTATTATGGCATTATGTAAAAATAAGGGTATTGGATATAAAAATAAATTACCGTGGTCATCAAAAATAGATATGAAGTTTTTTAAATGGATGACAACAATATCAAATGATAAAAATTTATTAGTTATGGGTCGTAAAACATGGTCGTCGTTAAATTATAAAGAACTTACAAACCGTCATTCATATATTGTAAGTGATAAATTAACAAAAGGAATATTATCTTCAAATACAACAGTTGGAACATTTGAAGATAGTATTTATACAAATGAAAAGTATAAATGGATTATTGGAGGAGAACAAATATATAATTATTCATTAAAACATTATCTAAATAATGTTAATAATATATTTATAACATACATTGATAAAGAGTATAATTATGATACACAATTTAAAAAGACTGACTTAATAGAAAAAAACTTTTATATACGTTCAGCTTTTAATATAAAAGAACGTGATTTACCTCTAACATTTTATTATTTACATAACAAAAATGGTGTAATAGATGAGTTAATTGATTTAAGATGGAATGAATTTGTTAAAAAGATGAACGATCATAGGTCATAATAAGGATTTTCATCTATTTTCATACCACAATACTCACGTGGTTTTAATCTATAATTTAATGGATGATAAATACCAGCTTCTTTTGCTTCTTTTAATAAAAATTTAAAATTCTCCCAGAATTCATCTTTATGACCTATTGATTCAGTCATAATATGAGAGATTTCGTGTATTCCTACAAAGGTTAAAGTATCTTTATCAATTAAATGGTGACCATTTTTTTCTTCTGTTAAACAGAATGCTAATTTTTCTCCTTTGTTCTCACTATAAGCGGTATATTTACTTGTTGGTAGTGTTTCCATTACTTTTTTAGGGTTAAAATTTTCAACTAATCGTCGAACACCTTTATGGTCTGGATATTTTTTATCAACATAATGAACTAACTTTTTCAATGTTTGTGTCATTTGTGCTAATAAATCAGCGGTTTCTTCTAATTTATCACGTTCTCTTACACAGTATTCTTCACCATCCACAGAACTAACAATACATTTTAATTGTGATAAATCACTATCTTTATACATTTTAAACATATACAGTATGATAAAAGTTACAAGAATAATTCCTAAAATATCGTAGAATTTCATTTATTAAGTATATATGTTATAATAAATGAAATTTATATTTCTAAAGGATTATGTTTGTATTGATGGGGTGCACATATTGTTGAATTCATCCATGGACCGACATCACTTCTTTGAATGGTAGGTTCCGGGCGTAATTGTAAATTGGCATTTTTATTACAATTTGTAATTGCACCTTTGAGAGAACCCGCTTTAATCATATTTACATCTTCAATATTTCCAGAACTCATTTGGTGTGCCCATTCACCATTAGGGTCAGGAGGTAATAAATCTTTAGGATCTATATTTTGATGTGTCATACAATTTTTTGTATTATCTACACCAGATGTTTGTATTCCTTCTGCGGATGCATAATTACTTTCTTCTTCATTTGTATCAACTGGAGGGGCGTTCATTCCATCTTCAAGAGCTCCTGGATAAGGTCCAGTTGTCATTAAATCTTTAACATTTGATTTTCGTGATGAATATGCTACAATTGCGTATAAAAGAACAGCAACACCTAAAAGAACAACCCAATGACCTGCTGACATTTTACTTAACATAGACTTTGCCATTATTATTTATTATGAATAGAGATAATAATATTATAATTACATTACAGAAAAAAAATGTGGATAATCTGTAATCATTTTCTTTTGTTTTTGTTCAATCATTAATAATTCGTTTTCTAATTCTTTAATTTTTGGTTGTAAATCATTTTCTAAATAAAATTTATATTTTTTATAATCTTCCTTATACTTATTTAAAGTTTCTTTAAATTTATTATGATTTTCATTTAATTCTTTAAATTCATTTTTAATTTCTTCTTCATTTTCATTTTGATTTAAATCAACAATATCATCAATATAGATTGATGAATCATTTTTTTGTTGTTCAACTAATAAAGGTTTACTAAATAATCCTTTATTTTTATTAACTAAAATTTGCTTTATTTCTATATCTAATTGAAACGATGTATTTGAATATAAAATACCGTGTATTTGTAAAATACATTGAATATTTGCGTGTTTTGTATCGCTTAATTTTAACATTTGTTCATATCTATCATAAATTAGTATATTTTTATTTTCAATATATCCTTTAATATAATGTTTTTTTCCATGATTTCGTATAATAGGTGTCATAAATGTATTATATACTTCATCATTATTCTCAAGTGATATATCAAACCATTCAGGATTTATAGATTTTTTAATAAAATCTTCTAATGATGATAACCAATTAGAAAATTGTGATGAAATATCTATATCTAAATCCATAACATATTTATATGAAGTTAAATTCTTTGTTCTTTGTATTCCTTGTGTACAATATAAAAATGGCGTTTTTATAAATATATCTTTATTATTATAATATAAAGATGAATGATACATATCTTGTTCAATTACACTCGGTTGTTCAAGTGTAAATTCTTTATCATTCCATTCATATGGTTCTTTAATAATAGTTATATCCATAATTTAAAATATCTATATAAATGTTAAGAATTAAATTAAACGCTAAATGACTGACTATCAAAATGAGTTTATTAAAGAATTATTCCATATTCTAAAACATAAAAATATTCAAACACAAATACGTATTTTTATGGAACCTATTGTGCAACTTATTGTTAAAGAAATTTATTTATATTTAATGATATCAATTATAAGTATTTTAGCAATATTTATAATGATATTTATAATACTTTTATTTATGATTAAAATATACTGGGAGGTTACTAAAAAATAATATTTATATATAATATAAATGAATAAACGTAGAACACGTAGAAATAATACACATCGTCGTCGTGTCCCTAAAAGAAAACAAAAAACACGTAAACAAAAAGGAGGTAATTTATTATTAGAAGGTATTAAAACTGCGTTATTACCATTAGGTATGATTGCTTTACAACAAACAATGACACCTAAACATAAAAAACGAAAAACAAAACGTCGTCGTAATTAAATATAATTATATATTATTTTATATAATTATATGGAACATAAAGTTCAAGGTTTTAAGCAATATATACGTGAATTTATGAGTGAGTGTTGATGACGAGATTGAACGATACTCTCGTGCACTAAAGCAGTTGAGAGAAAAACGTGAAAGTATATTACAAAATATAAAAACAGAAATCGATAACAAGAATTTAAGTGATGTTGAAATACAAATAAAAGATAAAGGTTCATTACAACTGTATCATTATAATCAGTATCAACCTTTGACATATAAATATCTCGAAGAATGTATGAATAATTATTTCAGTTTATCAACTGAAGAAATAAAACAATTTATAAATTATTTAAAAAGAAAAAGACATATTGAACGTAAGTTTAATATACGTAAAAAGTTTTAAAATGTCATATTTTCATAGTCATTGGAAAGATTTTCATAAACGTTGTCGTATGTATGATATAACGTTAAATAAGATGAATTATCCGCGGGAAAATGAATGGTTTAGGATGTATAAAAATTCTAATAAAGATAGTTTCGTTGATTTAGGAAATGTTGAACACCATCAATTTGATGAAGAACTTAAACAATGGGGTATGGTGGTCGTTGATGATTGTAATCATACGAGAGAAGATATTATCGAAGATATATTTAATGAGATATGTGATGAGGTTGAAGAGAATGATTATAAAATAAAGTGTAAGAAACAGTTTAAAAAAGACTTATTATATTTTATATATCGTCTTACTGTAGATGAATAAAGAATATATATATTATCGTAATTTGATAGACAGAACACCCCTACAAAAATTATTGAATTATGATATTGTTTTTGAAACATTGAATGATATGTGGTATTATGATTTTAATACAAAGTTCGGTCATATGATTGAACCATATTACAAAACATTGGTTGATGATTTGCGTCCATTTGGTTTATTAAATGAAAAAAAATCTATAGAATTTAAAGATTTATTTTACGATATGATTTCACATCATATCGAAAAAAAATATTCTAAAGATGATATTTTACCGGAATTGTTTTTAGATAAAAAATAAATGTTATATTATAATAAATAATGTATAAAGTAGATGGTAAAAATGCCGGTTATAAAATTTACAATGATATTTATATACCTTCAGAAATATCTTTAAAAAAAGATAAAAATGAACCTATAAAAAAAATTAAAAAGAGTAAAGTATTACCTGAAGAACTTGTAGATAAGTTAGTTAAGAAAGCAACTTATTGATTGAAGAACCAACGTATACTAAAGTATGGAGGGTCAACTTGCATACTCTTTGTATTCATTTTCATATTTGGACCTTTTGATAATTCATTATGAATCTCTCTTATTGTTAATGATTTATCATAATACTTCAGATTTGATAAATAACCATCATAACCACCGTTCATATTAATATAGACATCTCCATAATTTTGTTTAGGAACATCGTTAAAAACGTGTCGTTTTGCTAATGTTCCATTAATATAAATATCTAAATATTTACCATCAACCCGTATAACAAGATATATCCATTTGTGTAAAGATAAATCGCTTACTTTTATATGTTCATTCATATTTGAATATGTATTCATTACAACATACATATTACATTGGTTATTTTCATATTTTAAATATACACCTGGTGCGTTATTTGGTAATATCATACCTCTAAATTGACCGTCGTGTTGTATATTATTATTTCCTTTATGGAATACGTGATAATATTGTGATGAATTTGTATCTATACCATCAATATAAATCCACGTTGTATAAGTAAATTCTATTCCATCACTTTTATTTCTGGAACGAATAATGGGTTTACTTCCTTTTACATTAGGATTTTGATGTATTACAGATAATGAATTCGCCTTTTTCATACCTTTATATAAAGTAACATCATCATTAAATCCTAAAAACATAGATAATACAAATGTTCCTAATCGTAAAAGTAAAATAAATGCAAATATAACCAAAAATAGAACAGATATTTTAGCAATAATTGAATTTGAACGTAAGAATCTTTTGAACCAGATACATAGGAATTGTTACCGAAATTTTGAAATGTTCTCTCAACATTTCCTCTAATTGTTTTATTATATGTATCCTTTACACGTGATACAGCACGACTTTGTAATCCTTGTAAGCTTTTTGCTAATTGTGTTGCGTGATATGTAGCACCTCTATTTACTGAATTATTTTGTGTCCTTAATACTTCTTCCATATTAATATACTATATAGAAATTAAATTTCAATACTATTCACTTCACGATTATTCTCCATGAAAGCAAATTTGATACGATATTTATTAAATAATGTTCCAAATACTGACCCAACACCTGCACCTTCTCTATAAATATTATAAGCTTCATTAGGATTTAAAGCATAATTATAATACACAAAGTTCGCTGTCTTACCTGCAAAACCACCATTAGGTGTTAATATAATATCTTGACCTGATGACGATTTAGGAACTTGGTCTAAAATCATTGTTTTTACAAGTTTTCCATCAAGATAAACATCAATTGAACGACCATTTGCTGATACAATTAAATTCGTCCATTTTTGTAATGGAACATCTTGAATTGTGATTAAAGCACTATTTGTTGTTTCTGTTTGTGTCGGGTCATCATATCCAATATGTATATTTAAATTATTTAATGTTCTATCGAAAGACGCACGTATTTGTTCATTTGGTGTTGTTCCGCGTCTAAATAATATTTTCTCTTCTCCATAACGATGGTTCCAATCACTTATATAAAACCATATACTATAAGCGTAATCCGCGTCCTGACCGTCAGGTGCTTTATTATGATGAATATGTGTTTGCTGTGTTGCGTTATGAATATGTTTTAACTTATAACGTCCTGTTTGTCCTGTTAAATAATTATAAAGATAGTATAATATGATTAGAACTACGATTACAATAATAACATTTAATATTGTAAATCTCATTTTATATAATATTACAATATTAAATTTTATAAACAAATATATTTCTAATACCTCCTGATATTCCAGGATTATCACCATAAGAGATTGGGTCATTCTTTATAAATGTAATTAATCCGTTATGTGTATAAATTAATTCATTATTTATAAATACATCTAGTCGTCCCATTGTATATTTTAAATGTATATTATTCCATCTCTGTAATGGCAATTTTACTTTAAATAACTCATTATTTTCATACATACACATTAATGTATTCGTATTTCGTTTATATAAAAACTTGGGTTTATTACCAAATGAAAATAACTCTACAAATTTTGTTCCTTGTGCGTCATAGTTACTTGGAAGTGAATGTATAAATGTTTCAAATTCTACATTATATTCATATTTTACATCAAGTTCTTTCCAATCACTTATATATTTTTTATTTTTTATAGGAACCGCGTCCTTCAATAAAATAATCTTATTTCTTTGTTGATACCATTTCCATGCATAAGGAAGAACAAAGTATATACCGATTATAATGACCTCTGTTAAAATTGTTATGATTTCATCGTTTAATGTTAATTTTGGAGAATATATTAAACAAGGTATAAAGAATATGATATGATAAATTAGTTTAAATAATGGATGTTTCATTAAATCTTTAAAGTTATGTTTCAAATAAATGTAAAAGAATTGTAGAATTGTTGTAATCAATAATAAACCAAATATAATTGATAATGTAGTATTTATATATTGTTTACTTATATTTAAAGAAGATAGACCGTAAATAATTAAAGAAGCAATAGATACTAATACAATAATATAGAGTGATAATTTACCAAAATGTTTTACATTTTTTGATAATAAAAATATAATTAAACCAGTTATTAAACCAATCGCAGAAACATTAATATATGTGCTCCATTTATTATAAAAGTTTTTTGTTTGTGTTATTTCATAATATCCATAACTTATAAAAAATAATAATAATATATAAAATAATCCTTCACGATGTTTAGAAACAAATTGTGTGAATGCTGGTATTAAGTTATCAAAGAAACGAAGCACTTTATTTTGTGTTGTTATCAAGATTGATACAGCAATTAAAACACCGGCAGTTATAAGTATAGTTATCAAAGAAAAATCTGTATATATCAATATTGGAATTAGGAATGATATAAATAATGAAATAATACGAATGACCGGTACACGTTCAAGTAAGGGAGATAAAGTTATGATTAATAATGTAATACTTAAAGAAAGGATTGTTAATAAGTTATGAAACCCGTATGAAAACGCAAATAATATAAATAAAATAGATGTAAATATACCGGACATTATTAATTGAGATGTTGATGAAGGTAATATCATAGATAAAATCTTTTTCGTTGCTGATAGAGAACTTTCTAATTTAGATTTTTTCTTCTTTTCAGGTGTTTTTTTATGAAGTTTTTCATAAATCTCAAATCGTTTTCCAAATAATTTACGTGCCATTTTTTCATTCATAATAAATTTAATGTTATCTGTTTTATCATCTTTTTTATTCAATATGGGCGTCGCCTCTATATCAGGATTTACCATTTTTTTTATTTATATTATGAAATGATTATAATTTATCCATAAGTGTCTTTTGTCCGTGACAATTACGACATAACGCTTCTAAATTAGATATGTCGTTTGTTCCTCCTTTATATAAAGGTATTCTATGGTCAACCTCATATGAAGCATTTAATGTCTCTCCACAACGCTTACATAACCACTTTTGTTGTGAAGCAACAAATTTCTTTTTACTTTCACTTACACTTCGTTTTATAGTTTTTTGTTCAGGTATTTTATTGATATAGTTGTTATTCTGTTCAAATGTTTTAGATAATGGTTCAATATATTGTTTTTTTATTTTATTATTTATCGGCATAACACTTGTAATTGAAGCTAAACTTTGTATTAATGATGATGTTTGTTTGGGTTTATTACGTAATAATAAAAATAATGAAAACCCTGAAAACGCGATTGTGGTCATTGTCCAATATTTTTTAAATGATTTTAAATATTGTATATAATAGTTATCATAATATGTATTCATTAAAAAAAATATTGTAACACCGATAACAATAAATTCACCACGTTTCATATCAAGAGTGTGTATCTTTATATTTATATGCGATTATTATTTGTTTTGAAAATAGTTTAAGCGCAATTATATTGTCAGTATATTTTTCAACACATCGTTTATACCATTCATCACTTGCGTGTTCTTTACAAAATTCTGATAATTCTTCTATAGATGCTTCATTATTTACCCAATCTATTGTTTTATCTATAACAGTGTCTTCTTTTAATATCTTTACCTTTTTGGGTTCATCTCTTTTAGTGATTGATAATACAAAATCTTCATATTCTTGTCCGATATCTAATGACATTGTTGGTGTATCACTATCTTTTTCTTCTTCAATATCTATCCTTATATGATGTTTTCCAAAATCTTGATTCGTAAAATATTTATTATATTTATAAATAGGTAATATTTGGTAATATATAATCTTGTTACGAACTTCTGGTGTAATATAATTTAAACATAAATGACGCATCATATGAACTTCTTTAACAAGAATTTGTGATATTTTATCTAACGGCATATCTTCATCTATATGTTGATATTCCGCTACATCAGGGATATGCAACCATTCTTTTAAATCACAAAGATGTTTATTCAACTCCGACAGTTCAAGAGCAACGTAATTCATTGATTTTGTGTTCTTATTACATATGATTTAATACAAGTTTCAATTTTTTTTTATAATTATTAAAAAATTGAAACGTAATTAAGTTGTGTAGCAATTATAATAAAAAATGAAGTTTTTAGTATTTGACTGTGAAACAACAGGTCTTATACCTAAATATACAGATGATATTAATGATTATCCACATATCGTTCAATTAAGTTGGATTGTGTATGATGAAGAAGAAAATAAGATTAAAGAAAAAGATTATATCATAAAACACTCCTATATTCCAGAAGAAAGTTCAAAAATTCATCGTATTACTACACAAATTTCACAAGAAAAAGGTGAAGAAATGAAATATGTTTTAGAACAATTTATAAAAGATTGGAACTATTGTAATATGGTTATTGCACATAATCTTTCATTTGATATGAAAATGATACTCGCAGAAACACAAAGATTAAATTTACATATCAATACAAAATCTAAAATCTATTATTGCACTATGAAAAATTCTATTGATTTATGTAAGATAGAAATTAAAAATAATAGGAAAAAAACATTTTATAAATATCCCAAATTATATGAAACATTTAAGACATTATACACAAAAGAAACGATCGATGAATCTAAACTTCATAATTCTCTTGCCGACATTTACTTGTGTATGATTTGTTTCTACAAAATGTATTATGATCATGATATTAGAAATATAAATAATATGTTTAAATTAAAATACGAAAAAATATTTAAGTAATTTTATTAAGCACTACACATCTCACACGAGGGTTCTTGTTCTACCGTAAATTGTTGTGCCGACGCGCTTGCTTTTGTTCTTAAATAATACATACCTGTCTTTAACCCTTGAGACCACGCATAAAAATGCATTGCTGTAATCTTTTTAAATGTTGGTTTTTCCATAAATAAGTTTAAACTTTGACTTTGACATATATAACGACCACGGTCAGAAGACATTTTTATAATATCTTTCATAGACATCTCCCACACTGTTTTATATTTTTGTTTAAGATGGTTCTCTTTTTCTTCTGACATTCCACATAACTTTTTAAAATCTATATGTTGAATACTACCTTGTTTTGCTAAAATATTATTCTTCATTTGTGCATTCCATACACCCATATCATATAATTCACGAATTAAATATTTATTAATAACCATAAACTCACCAGCAATTGTTCTTCTAACATAAATATTGTTTGTATATGGTTCGAAACATTCATTATTTCCCATAATCTGACTTGTAGATGCTGTAGGCATTGGTGCAACTAATAAAGAATTACGAATTCCATATCGTATAACATCATTTCTTAAAGAAATCCAATCATATCTCGAACAATCATCTTCCAGACCCCATAAATTAAATTGAAATAATCCTTTACTCATCGGTGACCCTTTAAATGATGAATATGAACCAAGATGTGTATCACGTTCTATTTCAGCACGTATAGGTTTATTCTTATTTAATAAGAATTCAAGATGTTCATCATGAACTATATAATCACGAGACGATGAAGTTAATTCATCTTTATATCTCCATTCTTTATTCATATATCTTTTCTTCAATTCTATCATCTCTCGTTCTCTCTCTTTAGAAATCTGACAACTTTCATAAACAGAATAATAATAGATGGTCTCAAAAATCTTGCGATTTATTTCTTTAGCTTCATCACTATCATAAGCAACATTCATTTTTAAAAAACAATCCGCTAATCCTTGAACACCAATACCTATTGGACGATGAAGCATATTACTATGATATGTTTTGGATGTTGGATAAAAATTAATGTCTATAACATGATTCAAGTTACGAACAACTAATTGAACCATCCCTCCCAATCGTTCATAATTAAATACACCATTATCCACATATGAAGGAAGACACAAAGAATTTAAATTACATACCGCGGTCTCTGTTGGTGATGAATACTCTAAAATTTCCGTACATAAATTACTTGATTTTATTGTTCCTAAATTATTTTGGTTAGACTTCATATTACACGCGTCTTTATATAACATATAGGGTGTTCCAGTTTCTATCTGACTTTCAATAATTTTATACCAAATATCACGTGCATTAACAGAAACACCACGACCTTCTTTTTCATAATGTGTATATAACTTCTCAAAATCCTTACCATATACGTCAGATAATCCAGGACACTCGTCCGGACACATCAACATCCATGACTGGTTCTCTTTAACACGTTTCATAAATAAATCAGGTATCCATAAAGCATAAAATAAATCACGCGCTCTTGACTCTTCATCACCATGGTTCTTCTTCATTTCTAAAAAAGACATTATATCTTTATGCCACGGTTCAATATATACAGCGAACGACCCTGGTCTGCGTCCAGCTTGATTAGAATAACGAGCAGTCATATTAAAAACACGTAACATTGGAACAATACCACTACTTATTCCATTTGTTCCTCGTATATGAGACCCCTTTGAACGGACATTATGAATATGAAGACCAATACCTCCAGCGTATTTACTAATTACAGCGCAATCTTTTAATGTATTATAAATACCCTCCATACTATCCTCCTCCATAGAAATAAGATAACAAGAACTTAATTGTTGTTTTGGTGTTCCTATATTATATAAAGTTGGTGTAGCGTGAATAAAGTATTTACGACTTAACGCATTATAATTTTTCTTTATTAAATCCATAGTTTGTTTACTTGAATATGTATTTGATGAACAATATAAACCAATAGCAACACGCATCCATAAATGTTGTGGTCTCTCTACAACTTTTTTATTTATACGCATTAAATACGCTTTCTCTAACGTTTTAAAACCGAAATAATCTATTATATAATCACGATTAAAATCAATCATATTCTGTAATTCATCTTTATAGTCACATACAAATTTATAATAGTCATAGTTTACAAGAGGGTGATGTTTATTATGATTATCTCTATATTCATATAGTTTTTTAACAATCTCATATAAACTATCCTCTGTATTTTTTTGGTGGTTTGAAATAACAATCCTTCCCGCTAATACTTGATAATCCGGATGGTCTGTAGCTTGACTTGCGCATTGTTCAGCAAGAACTTCATCTATTTGTGTTGTATGTATTCCATCATATAAATGTTCTATGACTTTAATGACTAACTCTGTATAATGGATGTTTAATTGATCATTACCAAGACGTTTTACACGATTTAAAATTTTATCAAATGAAACAGTTTCTGTCATCCCATTGCGTTTTGTAACATACATTTCATTCGAAGATGATGACATATTTTTTATATGATATGTATACATTTTTTATCTTGTTTTTATATATGTATTTATTTATCTTTATAATTGCCGTATTCTTACTATTATGGACTTATACGATGACATTACAAAGACGTGAAGAATTTACATCAAGAATTCCTTATAAAGTATTACAAAATGATTATGATGTATCAGAACAATCATTATGTACATCATATGAATTATGTAAAAAAGATACACATCATATTCCTAAAAAAATATATAATTATCCTAAACCAAATAATACATATGTTCGTGTAAATATGTATAATACAAAAGATTATAAACAACATCCATTAAATTACAAACAGATACAACAATTCTTTACACAAAATCCATATTAATTAAACATTTAGAACCATTATTCTCTCTGCGTTTTAAAATATCCTTCCAAACATCTTCAAATATTTCTTTGTTAGAATTAAACCATTTTTTGTTTCTTGGAACTAATACACACGAAAAATCCTCTAAATACCAATATATAATATCAACATACTCAATATTATTTTTTGTTATCCAATTATCAAATTCTTCTTTTGATGATATATCTAAAGGAACATACTTATGATAATACATATCATTATCACAAATAATAATAATCATACCCTTTAGTTTACCATCTCGTGTTTTTTTATAACTATTCGGTTCATCTTTAGGACTATCCATCAAGAATTGTTCATATGGAGTGTATGTATTTACAATAGTATCATATGTTGTATCCATTGTGATTACTTCACATGTATACTCCTTAAAATTACATTCCAAAAAATCACATTCGTTTAAATCACAAACTTCCATTTGAAGTTGCATTTGTATCCAATACTCCTTTTTAGGATTACCAGTAATTTTTCGTGTACTCACATTTTTTACTTCCAACATACGACCATATCGTTCACTGTTTGGTTTAATATTGATACCATCGGGTGATGATGCTAAACAATAGATTGAACTATGAGGTATACAACCATATTCTTTTATCTTACTACCAGTCATATATTCATAGATCTGTATTGATACTGGTTCATACCGAACACCTTTTTGCATTGGATTTAAGTTTTTATAATCTTTTAGTCCTGTTTCTATACTTGTTTTCATCTTTTTACAACGTTCATTAATATAATATTCACGAATACGGTCACTTTCAAATATTTTCCACGCTGAACTTGCTGATATATAATTATACCGTTCTTGGTGCCATTCAATCGTTCCTTGTCTCGCACATTTTTCATTAATCTTATTAAGAACATCAATCTGTCGTTCAATCCTTTTATAATCTTCATTCAAATACTTAAAAATACTCCACGAATTTTTAAAACCAATACTACGTGGTGGATATAAAATACAAACACGATGAACTATGTAATTTATAATTTCTTCTTTGTTATTTATTTGTGTATATGTTAAACAATAATCATCATATATCTTACATACAAGTGTATATAATTCGTTTATATAATCTTCAAACTTAAAAATATCATATCTTGAATCTTCTAATTCTTTATTCACAAGTTCAATTATATCATTTAAAAAAACACTAATGTCATATCCTTCTACTTTTGGAATAGACCATTCAATATCATAATACTCATTATAGATAGGTTTATTAAGTATATTATCAATATCTTTAAACATATTATTTATAATTTTAATATCTTTCTCAATCTTATCCATATCCATTATTATAATAACTTATACATAAGAGTTTAATTCAATTTTCTTTTAACGTATATCTTTTTTCATTTGTTTTTGTTTTTACAATATGTAATCTGGGAATAGATATTATATAACCTTCTTTTGATATTTTTACATCTTTCGTCTTATTTAAACGATTTTGTTGAAATGAACGTATTAAATATTCCTTCAATTTATCAATATCTTTTTTATTCATATTTTGTTTTTCAGCATATTGTTCTAGACGTTTAATTTTTTGTTGTTTCGTCATTTTCGTCCATTGTGTTTCATTATTTTTTATTGTTTTTCTTCTTGATTTTAAAATATCTTTCATTGAATGTGTAGAAGTTGGAACAGTATTATACAATGTTTTGTTTAATATTGTGTTTAACTTATTATAAGAACTATCCATTATTTAGTATATATTAATTAAATTTTAATATGAAAAAAATAATAAATATAACATCCAGGTCGATAACAGGTGATACAAAACGTAATATAAAATGGAAACAATTATCACCACCATATTCACAAGAAGAAGAATTAAATCTTATATATTCTAAACATCCAGAGTGTATTCAACATATTCAAAAAAAAGTTCGTCAATATTATAATCAAGATTTAAGAAGTTGCACTCTTAATGTTGAACAATGTAATAATAAAAAGAGTTGGAAAAAAACAAGATTTTATAGTATTTTACAAGAAGGTAAAAAAAATAACAATGACAAGAACACAAAACCAATATCTATTTCTCTCGAAGAGACAATTGAATTGTTAAAAGAAAGTAATTTATATTGTTATTATTGTAATGAACCTGTTGTTATATTATATACGAAGTGGAGAGAACCAAAACAATGGTCATTAGATAGAATAGATAATAGGTCTTATCATACAAAAGATAACTGTGTAGTGTCTTGTCTACAATGTAACTTACAACGGAGAGAACGTGATTTTCAAAAATTTAAACAATCAAAAGTATTAACATTTATACAAAAATAATATTGTATAACAAATTTAATTAAATATTAATTAATATATAAAACATAAATGAGTATTTCAGTTCAAACAAACGAGTTACAAAAGACACAAAAAAATTCATTATTGTTAAATTATTTAATGAAATTTTATTCAAACCCTAAAAATTTAGATTTAATTGTACCTATATTAAATGGTGATTCGGATATATCTATAAGATTAATTGATTGGTTTGTTACGAACTTTTCTAAACAGAATTTTACAGTATATACATTTATTAACTCTAAAGGTATTAAGAAACGTTTTAAAGTATATAATGAATATAAATTAAAATTAAAAGCACATTCTAAAAAATGTTTCGATCCTTTTTGTAGATATGAACGCATCAATATAAAATATGATGATACGAACTATATTCAAACAACATTAGGACAGTTGAATTTTTTTAAATGGGCGATTGAAAATCATGTTTTGAATTATATCCAAGAACATAAGAAAGAAATAGAATATGATATGAATTCAAGAAATAGCACAGCAAAAAAAAAGTCAGTCCCTGTAGTTAATGGAACACGTAAAAAACGCGAAGAATTATCTATTTCTGCTATAAAAAGTATAAAAAAAGAAAATGTAGAAATTACAGTTGAATTTTCTTGTGATTGAGTTTATCGTTTATAAAAAAAAATAATATTTTTTTGTATGGGACAAAATAATTCTATACAAAAAATAAATTTTGAAGATGTTAAAAAGTCTTTAAATACAACAGTATTAATAAATACATTAAATGAGACTAAACAAGATTGTTTAATTATAGGAACAATTCACGCAAGGAATGAAACAGACTTTATAAATGAATTAATAAAAAAACGTAATTATAATATACCATTGATATTATATGGTATGAATCATAGTGATGATACCATTCACAAAAAGTATAATCAATTAGTTTCTCTCGGTTTTACAAATGTTTATATATATGTAGGTGGACTATTTGAATGGTTGTGCTTACAAGATATATATGGTGACGACGAATTTCCAACAACAACGAAAGAACCTGATTTATTACAATTTCGTCCTTCACAATATTTTATTCCAAAAATTACTAATATGTAGAAAACTCACATATTTCTTTAAATGTAAGTTTTTTAACACACGGTTCTATTACATTATTTATAATTGAAATCCAATAAGAATAATCATCTTCTATAAAGTCTTTATTAGAATTTCCATTAATAATACAGACATTATTATTCTTATTTGTTAACCATTGTTCGTGATACATATGACATACTTTAAGATATGATAGTTCAATATCTTCATCTTTTCTATTTCTTTTAAGCACACGTTCATACGATACTTCAGGATTAGTACGTATATAAATATATTGTGTTATAGGAAAGTTTTCTTGAAATTGTTCAAACATATGACAATAAATTTTATATTTGATTTCATTAATATATCCATTATCATATAACATTTTAGCAAATATATTATAGTCTGTATCTAGACATCGTTCTGTAATAAATACAGTTGCATCCGGATTTTTATCAATTGTATCACGAATTATTTTAAGACGCGTCGTATATGCCATCATTTGAAACGAGAACGCATATTCTTCTTTAGAATGATAAAAATGATTTAAAATATTTACACCATTTTTATCAGTGATTTTTAACCATTCATCAACAGGTTCTGGGATAAATACAATATGTTTTTTATCTTTATAAATTTGTTTCATCATTTTCATTAATGTTGATTTTCCTGAACCAATATTTCCTTCTATAGAATATATAGAGTAATGCCTTCTTCTTGGAGAACACGTCGTATTCGTAAATTGCCTCTTCGTGTCCGTTTTCGTAGGAGGGTTCATCTTATGTGTATTCGTTTTAATACAAAGATATTACGGTGTTGTATTCCATTTAAATAACTTTCAATTTTTTATAATTTTTTAGTTTCTTAAAGTTCGAACATATCCACGACCATAGAAAAACCATAATAGTATTGATAAAATACTACCAACTATAAAACCTGTTCCTAAATGTTTCTCTCCAGCAATCAGGTAAGCAACAAACGGAGAGAGTAAATAAGTTAATACAGCATAAAAAACCATAACCCCTATAAATCTTTCGTTTAGTATCATTTTTATATTATATTGATAAAAATAATTTTCATATAATATAAAAAAATTTAAGAGCTGTAAGCGAGACCACCCATACCACTCATGATACGGAGAACATTCACGTTTGTGGCGTATACACGCACTTTAGCTTGTTCGGTGCCACCAACGGTGTTGGGAGAGAGTAAGAGTTGAAGGTTGGCGTTATCAATGCGTGAGAAGTTGCAAGAACCAGATGGTTGATGTTCTTCGGGACGAAGAGCGAATGAATATACATTGATACCAGTATCAGGAGAACGTGTATGATACTCGTTTGGTTGAACGACATCGAAGTATGTGCCTGCACGTTCAGAGAAACGGTCTTGACTGTTGAGTTGAAGTTTTGCGGATACAACGGGATTTTCACCCCAGCAGTGCATATTAAGCGCGGTTTCAGCGAGAACAAATGTTGCGGCATCGCCGACACCAGAGTTAACACTACCTTGGAAGTTCATTTGTTGACCAGAGTTGAGTAAAATATCGTTAGAAAGGTCTAAACCGGCGTCATTGAACGCGTAAACACCATCAGATGAATTCACGAAGTTTTCCATAGACGCTGGACCAGCGAATGTGCGGTGAGCATTTTGTAATACATCTACTGCGTCGGTGTAATTGAAAGGTTGTGCACCAAGTGCGTAGTATAAGTTTTGTCCACCTTCTAATGAAGCACAATAATCTACTAAAGAATCTTTTTGTACGACCCAGATTAATTCTTTGCATGGATGGTTGAAGCTTAAACGGATCTTGTTAGCGGTGCTACCAACAGATTCATCACCAGTGAATTGTAATTGTTCAATTAAGTATTCATGGGCNTTTTGAGACATACGACGGCGTTCGTCAGTATCAAGGAATACATAATCAACATATAAAGAAGCNGATAAAAGTGATTTGTTGTAAGCGGCGGTTGCCTTTCGTGAACCCTCTCCATCTGTTGCATCAAGTTTGTCGACTGCCCATAACATTTCATCTAAAGGACGGAACTCGAATGAAATCTTGACTTCGTGGTATTGAAGAGCGATTAATGGAAGAGCAAGACCAGGGTTACGGCAGAACCAGAATTGAAGTGGCACATATAATGTAGTTTCAGGTAAACCGTTGCGTGGTTGGCAAACTTGTGGGATACCATTGCCAGCTTCTTCACAAGGTCCTTCAACATCTGCGAATGAGGGGTCAGTGATGTAAGTTAAGTTGGTGGTTTGACCGACCATCTTATTGTAACCACGTTCTTGTTCAGAAGTCATTGTAAGTTGGTTCCAGATGTGCATGAAATCACCATATTGTTTATCAATACGTTGACCACCAATTTCTAATTCAACATTCTTGATTAAATGTTCACCAGGGTAGTCTAACCAGCGTGCGTATGGCGCGTCATCTGTAGTCACAGCGGGTAATGTAACTTGTAAGTATACGCGGTATGCTAAATCACCATTACGTGAGATAACACATTGAACTTTACGACCAAAATCTGCCTGTCCGTTAAATGTTTGTTCGATAGACTCTACAGAGAAGTTGGTGTGTCTACGGTATGTAACCTTCCAGAATGTAATTTGGGGATTACCAGTTAAATAAACGTCTTGAGCGCCATAAGCAACAAGTTGTAATAAACCACCGGCCATTTTTTATTTATACTTATACATAAGAAAAAAAAAATAATAAAAATAAACTTAAAAATTATTTTAGATATATTGTATTTTTTTCTATAAATTTGTCTAAAAAGTCGTCTTCAAAATATTCTTTTTTTTTATGATGTTTCTTTGTTAATATATATTTCTTACCTATTTTTTGAATTGTCCATCCATCGTCTAAAGAGTTATTTAAAAATATAAGTTTTGTTAAATTATGACTATTAATTTTTTCCATAGAAATTAATAATTATGATTTAAGAATATTTTAATAATAGTTTCTATAAAAAATGACAAATTTTAAACATAAGGTAGATAAAACAATTAAGTTGAACCACACATATGATATGTCAATTGATAAAAAGCATCAATCAATGATGAAAGAAATAGAACATAATGATAGTGATATAATTCCTAAATATGAAAAATATATTAATGAAATGAAAGACAATATACGAATAATAAAAAATGAAATACGTAATAATGAAGAGAGTGAAGAATATATTGATTTATTAGATGAATATTATAATTGTAAAGATGAAATTAAGAAATATGAAAAAAAAATAAGACAATTAAAAGAGAAAAAGAGAAAATATTTATTAGAACATTCTAAAACCTTATTTGAATATTTTAAAGATAAACAGACTATGAAACCCGAAAATAAAAATGTTGATACAATTATGAATTTCTTCAATTTAAATCATAAAAATAATAATTCTAAAAATCAATCTAAAAATGAGAACCCGTTGGTGAGAAAATATTTTTCTAAATTGGATGATAAATTTATTGATTTAAATGATTATATTAAAAAGGATGATAAATGTGAGTTATGTAATAATGATACATTAACAATACATAATGATGGTCTTAAAATATGTAATATTTGTGGAAAACAATATAAACAATTGTCAGAACAAGAAAAACCTTCCTATAAAGAACCTCCTAAAGAAATATGTTCATATGCTTATAAAAGAAAAAATCATTTTAAAGAAATTTTATCACAATTTCAAGGTAAAGAAACAACCGAAATACCGAAAGAAGTAATGAGTGAAGTAAAAAATCAGATTAAAAAAGAACGTATTTCAATTAATGAATTAACAAATACAAAAATGAAAAATATTCTTAAAAAGTTAGGATACAATAATTATTATGAACATATTACATTTATTAAATCACAATTAGGTATTAAACCACCAACAATGAGTGAAGAATTAGAAGAGAAATTATGTAATATGTTTGACGAGATACAAGCACCATACGCTAAATACTGTCCTCAAGAACGTGTAAATTTCTTAAATTACTATGGGGTATTATATAAAATGTGTGAATTATTAGGAGAAGATGAATATTTGCCATATTTTCATACGCTTAAAGATCGTGTGAAAAGAATGGAACAAGATGAAATATGGAAAAAAATATGTGAGGAATTAAANTGGGAATTTATTCCTTCTGTATAATATAAATGGAATATACGATAAAACATATATTTCATTCGATTACAATAAGTATTCTTTTTTTCATTTCATCCATTTTAGTTTTTTTAAATGGAATATTTCCTAATTATATTCCAAACTTAACATCATATTATATAAGATGTATTCAAAACATAAATAAGAATGTTAAATTAGAATAATTTTTTTTACATCGTGGGGAACCCAACAAGTCTAAATCCTAAACCCCAACCCGCTGATTGTTTAAATGAAGAAGACATTGAAGGAACATATGTGTCTAATAATACCATTGTTGCAGCCGCTGTAAGAGCGATTAAGGCGACTTCATCAAGGTTCATTCTCTTTTTACTGACCAATAAAACAGCAATACCAACAACTAAACCTTCAACGAAGTATTTTATAGCGCGACTTATTAATTGACCTAAATCAAACATATCTAATAAGTTATTCATTATAATTTATAAAAAGAAAAAATATTGAGTTAAAAAGTATATAATATTAATATTATATAATAACAAATATGTCAAACAATATTGAAGAAGTTGATTTATTAGATGAAGATAAACCTATATCTGGACAAAAATATGTCTGTTTATCGTTTGTATCTCCTGAAAATATTCTTAAACAAAAGGAGCATTTTATGTTTGAAGAATTCTTGAAATATTACGACTTTATGAAATCTATGTCTAAATTTGAACAATTTCTTGCTTTTATTTCTTATAAATACGATATTAAACAAGAAGAGTTATCAACTGAATTTAAAAATTTCGTAGAAAATGAAACGGAAGAAATTAAAAAATCAAATATTAGTGATGAATATAAAACATTTATTGAAAATGAGGAAGAACAATTAACAACTCGTTTTCAAGAGAAACACGGTGTACAAACAAATGTTCGTGGATTAAAAGTTCGTGGTGTATTTGATACTTTAAAAGAAGCAGAAATTCGTAGTAAATTATTAAGACGTGTTGACCCTCATCATGATGTGTATGTCGGTCAAGTCGGTGTTTGGATGCCCTGGGAACCTTCTGCTTATAAGACAGGTAAAGTAGAATATTTGGAGAAAGAGTTAAATACTTTAATGAAAGAAAAATATGAGAATGAAAAGGAAGCGCGTAATATATTTGAAGAACGAATTAAGAATACACGCAAGAAAGCGTTTGAAGAGAATAAGAAAAAGGCGAAGAAATACAAAACAAAATTAACACAAAGATTGAATAAGAAGGGTGAACTTGTTGGTGTTCAAGATACAAATACGATTGAGACAACTCTTGGAGAGAAAGAGAATGTAAATGTTGAAGATATTCGTAAAGAATTATTTGAAGGTGATAATATTAGAACTAAAGAAGGTGATCGTAAACGTGAAGAAGAAAAGAATAAAAAGTAATTATGTTTGTTCGTTTAATTTTAATATATGTTTTTATTATTCATATATTAAAACTCTTTTATAGTATATATTAAAGATGAGTGTAACAAGTTTAGAGTTAAAGAAATTTGATATGAAAAAGATTAATTGGAAGTCAGGAGGTCCCGTAATTGTATTTATTGGTCGACGTGATACAGGTAAAAGTTTTCTTGTTCGTGATTTATTATATCATCAACAAGATATTCCATTAGGAACGGTTATATCGGGAACAGAAATTGCGAATGGGTTTTATAGTAGACATGTACCTAAATTATTTATCCACGATGAATATGATTCTTCTATTGTAGAAAATGTATTAAAACGACAAATGAAAGTAATAAAACATAAACGTAAAGAAGAAGAAAAAAAAGGTGGTTCTTTAATTGACCCACGAATGTTTATGATTTTAGACGATTGTTTATATGATAGTGGTTGGTCAAGAGATAAAATGATGCGTCTTTTATTTATGAATGGTCGTCATTGGAGAATTATGCTTCTTATTACAATGCAATATCCGCTTGGTGTCCCTCCTAATTTAAGAACAAATATTGATTATGTTTTTATTTTGAGAGAACCATATATGAATAATCGTAAACGTATTTATGAAAATTATGCAGGTATGTTTCCAACATTTGAATCATTTTGTCAGATTATGGACCAATGCACCGAAAATTATGAATGTTTAGTTATTGATAATAACGCAAAATCAAATCGGTTACAAGACCAAATATTTTGGTATAAAGCAAGTGATCATCCACCTTTTAAATTAGGTGCTCCTGAATATTGGGAAATGTCTAAAAATCTTCCTGATGACGATGATGATAAAGAAGAAACGATGTTTGACCCGAGTAAAATGAGAGCAAAACGTCACGGTCCAATCATTAATGTTAAAAAAACTACAAAATGGTAAAAAAAAATATAATTGAGTTTAAATAATGAATTACATTTTACTTATCATACAATAATTATATATTATATGATAGAAGAAACATTATATTATACAAAATACGATAATAAAAAATTATTCAATTCATTTAAAAAAATAAAATGTTATAATCTTCAAAACTATATTCCATTATACAAAAAGTATTTTTCTTTATCTAAACAAAATTGGAATAATATAAATTTAAATCATAAGTATCACATAAAAAATATTCATTCAATTACTTCTGATACAACAATCAATTGTTCAATTCATAATAGTGATGATTTAAAAGAAGTATTTTTAAAATACTCACCATTAATTGACCCTACAAAATTACTTATGGGTAAATATAAAAAACAACCTGACTTATATAAACTTCCATCGTTTGATGATAATACTGTTCCTATATATGATGATATGAATAATGTAGCATATATTGATTCATTTTTTACATATTTATCATCTAAATTAAAGGATACTTATAATTTTATTCATTCTATACAATTTTATGGTTCATTTTTAGGAATTAAACATAATTTTCAATATGATATAATCGATGATTTAGAATTTTTACAACAATCTTCTTATTTTGCTTCTAACCTTGATAAATTTAAGATTAATCATTCTTATTTACTTGAATTATTAAATCATGATACAAGAAAAAACAAATATAATTTATCAATCTCTGATAATGAGACTGAAATTCATTCTATTCATTATTTAAATGATGAATTTAATTTAAAACAACAAAATGCTGAAAATCAAGAAACAAAAGATATTTCTATGATATATCAATATGATTTAACAAAGAAAACGACAACTTCTTCTTCTAATTCAACAAATTATAATAGTCATTGTTCTTCACGTATATCTTTGTCTGACCAAAGTCATAATAGTAATATATCTTCAGAAACATCATCTGAAGAAGATGAAAGTATAGATGACCAAGAGTTATTTGTATCTATTGATAAAATGCCAGTTCAAATTATTGCGATGGAACAAATGACAGATACATTAGATAAATATATTATTGAAAAACATGAAATGATTAGTGAGCGTGAATGGTTATCTATATTATTTCAAGTTGTAATTAATTTACTTGTATATCAAGAGATGTTTAATTTCACACATAATGATTTACATACGAATAATATTATGTATGTAGAAACTGATATAAAATACTTATATTATAAATACGACAATACATACTGGAAAATACCTACATATGGAAAAATATATAAAATTATTGATTTTGGACGTTCTATTTATACATATAAAGGTGTGAAACACGTAAGTAGTTCATTTGAACACCGTAATGACGCGGGCGGTCAGTATAATATTGAACCATATTATGACCCGAATAAACCTTTAATTGATATTAATTATAGTTTTGATTTATGTCGTTTAGGATGTGCTTTATATGATTTCTTTAAAGATGATATTACAGTTTGTTTAAATAAACAGAAACAACCACCTCTATTTTTACAAATGATTATGTCATGGGTATTAGATGATAAAGGAAAAAATATTTTATATAAAAGTAATGGTAAAGAACGTTATCCAGGATTTAAATTATATAAAATGATTACTCGTTTAGTACATAATCATACACCTCAAAATCAATTTAAACAAGGATATTTCAACCAATTTAAAATATCAAAAAGAAATATCCATAAATCTAAATATAGTAGAATACAAAATATTGATAAAATGTTAAAATAATTTATAATAATTTTTATAATTATTATTATAAATTTGAAAATCTAAAATTCAGGTTCTCCTGTAAAGACAGTCGGTGTATGACCTTTTACTATTTCTTTCACTGGAGAGATTTGTTGATAAATAAAAAATCCAGCAATAGATGAGAAATATACTAATAATGTTTCACGTAATATATTCTTTAAACTCTCATTTTTTTTCATAATAACACGCATTTCTAAAAATTTTAGTATAAAATACGATATTGCTATTACAATTGATATAGTAAATGATTGTGTATCTAACATTTTAAATATATGTATAATAGAATATACATTAAAAAACGCACTATAATATAAATAATTTATTCGAGAGGTTCAATATCATCTAATTCAATTGTATTATCATTTTTATTATTTTCTTTTGGTTCTATTGTTTCAATACCTAAATCATCGAATGGTATTTTATCATCATCTAAAATTTTTATTCTTTCTTCATCATCATCATCTTCTGTATTTTCTAATTCACGCATTCTACCTATTTCTTCTAATCGTTCTATCGTTTTTGGTGCTTCAACATTTTCTTCATTAGTTTTATTCACTTTTGTAACTTTATCTTTACGATTAAAATCAATTACTTTGTCTGTATCATTAAATTCAATCTGTTTTTCTTCATTTTTATCTTTTAAAGAAACAACATTATTAACTTCAGTATTTGTATTCGGCGTGGATTGTTGTGTAGAATTACTTAATTCAGGCGTGGATTGTTGTGTAGAATTACTTAATTCAGGCGTGGATTGTTGTGTAGAATTACTTAAATCAGGTGTAGATTGTTGTGTAGAATTACTTAAATCAGGTGTAGATTGTTGTGTAGAATTACTTAAATCAGGTGTAGATTGTTGTGTAGAATTACTTAATTCAGGCGTGGAGTGACCTCCCTTAACTTCTTTACTTTCTTCTTTTATATAATGTTCTTCTCTCGTTTCTTCTAAATATGTTCGAAGAATACGTTCAATCGGCATACTTTGGCGTATTGCGTTCAAAATAGATTCTTGTATCATTAACTCACACTCACGTTTATGCTTTTGTTTTTCTAATCCTGAACAATATATATCAAATAAATATACATTTTTATAAATCTTACGTGCAATTTCAATATATACACGATGAATAAATAAAGATAATGAAGGAATATCAATATCTATCTTTTTATTCTTTGTTCCAACACGAATACTTGTTAAATTCTTCAATACAATAATATGAATACAACTAATTAGTTCTTCTAAATAAGGACACTTACTTTGTTCTAAAATACGTTTTGTTTCACGTTCTATCATATCGGGGTTCCATTTAGGTATTCTTCCTAATACATTTTGAAAAGTCATTAAGTACTTATCTTCTTGATCGTTATCACGACATAATTGTAATGAATCTTTAAATAATGAATAGATACCTTGATAAATTAAAGGAGATAAACGATTAAATAATTCTTGTGTGTATTCATTTCTTGCTTCATTTAATGTTGATACATTATAATCATCCATTTACATATGTTAATGAAAAGGTTTTTTACATTTTAAACATATTTCTCTTAAAATGCATATCATTAAAATACGGTCATCGCGAATATGTACACGATGAAGTTCATATAACCATTCTATTTGATTTTGAATTTCTATATCACTTATTTTTTCTTTTACAATGTAGTCTAAAATATCTTTTGTATGGACACCTTTAGAATAAAACTTTGTTACTTTTTCTTCAATTGTATTTTCATTTATATTACTCCATTCCTTATGAAGTAATAAACGTTTTTGACGGTTAATATAAGCGGTATATGACTTATCAATAATAATTTCATCTTCATATGGAACATATATACAATAAAAACGTGATAAAATTGGATTAAGTATAGTTTCTTTCTTGTGTGCGGTTGAAATAAAACGTGTAGAATGTGAGTATAATTCAATAATTCTTCTTAAGGCGGATTGCGCATCTGACGTTAAATAATCAACATTATATAAAACAATTGTTTTAAACTTTGATACAGAACATATTGATTGAGCAAAGTATTTTAATCCATCACGAATACAATGAATTCCTTTACCTTCAGCACAATTCATACTCATTACATATTCGTTTATTTCTTTGGAAGAAGTATAACATTTTGAAATTATATATTTCACATATTTTTCTAAATATACATTTTTAGTTCCATAAAAAAGAAAATGAGTTATATTATCATATTTAATCATATCATCAATCATAGTATATATGTTGTCATTCATACTATGATTATATTCGTATTTTAAATTTAATTTAATAACTATGTAAAGATTTTGTATAAGGATTATTGCGGAATGGAGATAACAATTCAGGATTATTTCTCTCCATGACATCATAGTGTTGTGGTGTACGTTGTTCACCAACTCTGTGTGGTGTATCATAAAACCCACCTGTTTGTGGAACAAACTGTCTATGATTAATACGATCTTTATCTAATTTCTTAACATCCATATTTAAAAAGTCTTGTCCATTAAATATTTTTACGCTAGAACCTTTCGGTTCACGACCTCTTAATACAGGTTCTTTATCTATTAAATGTGCGTTATACGCATAATCATAATTTTGTTGTTTCTGTTGATACGCTTTCGCCACACCTGTAAACTCTTGATGTGTATCCTCTCGGTGTTGTTGTCTTGCTTGATATGTATTATCACTATATGATAAAGGAACATAGGATTGAACACGCATTGGATAAGGATTACAATCAGTCATTTCTTTCATTGTCGTTCTCGGTACATCCTTAGGGTTTTTCACATATCCTTTAGTTATTTCTTGATTACCCATATTACCACTAATACGAACATTTCCTATAACATTGTCTTTTCGTGTTGGACGTATGATATCCATTAAAGGTGCTACAACCGCTTTTGCAAATGTTGAAACAGCACCTAATGGAACTTCTTTTTGTGTAGTGCTTCTTTGATTTGGTAATATATGTGCGCGATGTCCTTCAATACCATAATCGTTCTTTGTTACGTGCTGTTTATCACGAGCATGAGCGTTTGTAATATGTTTTATAGGTGCGTCCAATTCGGGTCGTGTAGAAGGATGATAATAACCTTTTGTATATGGTGCTTGATATTCTGTATTTCCATTTGAACCATAATATTCAGGGTGAACACGCTTTTCTTCTTTTAGAATATATTTTTCTCTTAAACGTTGTGCTTTTTCTTGTCCAACAGTTGTGAAATATCTATCCGGAGAGTTAACATAAAAGGTTTGTGGAGATTTTTTATGAACGATACCAATTGAACCACGATTTGTTACGTGAGATTTACCTCCTAAAAATGTACCTCCGTAAGATACTTTAGGTTTATTTTTAACACGTAACTCATCTACATTCTTCGGCATCCATTTATCACGTGCTTCTAACCCTGCGTTATAACCACTTGTTCCATCTACCAAATTGTCTTTCTTACCTAATCCAGGACCAACACGTATTTCCTCCCACGGTTTTACATTTGAAGCATAACGTGAGGGATTCATACGACTTTGAATAAAGTTTGATTGGTTCGGCATTCCATAAGCCCATCCTGTATTCTTACTTTCTTGAGGACTAAATAATGGAGCAATCTCTTTTTTACGTTGATGGTGAACTCCAGCACCTTGTTTATAATCTAAATAATGACTTGATAGAGATTTAGGTTGTGTTGTTGTTGAACGGAAGAATGGTTGCATATTATTATGAGAGAAATACTCTAAAGGTTTTGTATCACCTGATACAGATACTCCTTTACCTTGTTCTATATATTGTTCGGGTTGCATATATTTATCTGTATATGGTTTAAAATTATCTTCTAAAATCTCTGGTGTTGAATTACTATGCGTAGTAACTGGTTCAGACTCTTTAGGAACTGGTTTCAATTGTGATAACTTGTTTGACGTATATCCTTCTTTTGTATTATGATTATTACGATTTGATAAAATGTATAAACTTCCAAGTGCAATTGCTGGTATAGCAATTTCCATTATTATAGTTTGTTTTGAAAAAAATATTTTTTTTATAATTTTTTATTATAATTATCGCGTGCCATATTTCTTGTATTTATACGTGCGTTAAAATCTAATTCCGTATACTTTTGAGGATTAAAATGTAAATGCGATATACGATGTTGTGGTAGGTCAACATAACTCCACGCGGGATGTGTTAATCGTGTTTCTTGTGTATAAGCATTCATTGTTGGATAATTATACAGGATGTGTGTTTCACCTACAGAATTATATGGATATACCTTGTGAGAACAATATTTAGATGCTGGACGATTACGTCCATCCAAATCTGAAGCGACATCCATTGGATGAACATCTCTTAAATTAGCACCCCATTTTTGTAATCTTATATTTGGGTCTTCATAATAATGTGGTTGAACACCATTACCTGGTGTATTTAATATCCAACGACCTATATCTGTACTTTCTTGATTTCTTTTCTCTAATCTTAATATATCATCATTAAAACGTGTTGACGCCATATGTTTTATAATAATACATAAAAAAAATTATTATAAAATTATCTTCGTCTTCTGGTATTACGACGACGACGTGATTTAGACTTCTTACTTTTTACACTACGATGACGACGGCGTGATTTAGACTTCTTACTTTTTACACGACGACGTGATTTAGTTCTTTTTAAACTTCCACCACCTTGAATATTATTTTCATCATCTACATTTAATAAATGATTTCTTAAAGTAACAAATCTATTGTATTCAGGTGTATTTACCGCTCCTACATTTTCTAAACTGTTTATTTCAAAATTTAAATAACGCATTGCTTGTTCTCGGTCTTCTTCATTTAAATCATTCGGGTCAATATCAGGGTTATTCATACTCATACTTAATACATATACGTGTGCATTATCATTACGAGGTAGTCGTGCATGTCGTCTTAAGGGTAAAGGGTCTGGTAAATTATTCATTGGACTATTATATATAAATGTTATATAAAAATTATATGGGACAAACTCCTGATAAATCTTCATAATCACTATATAAGATTGTATTAAATAATATACGAATGTCTTGATTAAACCGTGCATATTTAGATGTGTTTCTATCATTGATTACATCTTTTAATAAATTTAACGCATTTTGTTTATCTTCTAAACTCCCTGACCCGTTATTATATAATTGTAGAGAACGATTATATATTCTATCAATAAGTCGTCTTTCTAAATATTCATTATGACTTGAATACCTTATTTTTTCCATTTATACTATAAAAATATATTTTTATGGACGATAAGGACGTTGATTTTTTAATACAACTAATGGTTGAGGCATAATAACAGGTGTTCTTTCAAAGAAAGATATAGAACGCTGTGGTTTTTCTTTGGGTTTAAAATTTTCATATGGTGAAACATTTGCTGTTAAATCTGTTGAACGAATACCATAAATATAATTTTCTGTTTCTGTTGGATTATACGATAATGTTTCATTCGGTCTATAACCAGGTTGTATACCAAAACAAGGAAAATCATTATGTTTTGAATATACCTTATTAGAATTTGTTTGGTATCTTAAAATATGTTCTTGAAATTGTCTATTTTGTAATTTATACTCTCTTATTCCATTTTTTAATCTTGTATCTGACATTGTTGTTTTATATTATTAATACATTTTTTATAATTTCTATAAGATTGACGCGTTCTATATTCTATATACTCTAATTCTTTTTTATATTCCATATATTGAATAATATTTTGTAAATATTCATGTGTTATATGGAAATTATTATAACTAAAACAATCAACAAATTTATCTTTTGATAATTCTACAATTAACCAACAAGTTTCTTTATATTTACCTAATTCTTCATATAATTCATATATTCTTTTGTGTAAATCTTCAATATCATATCGTGGCATTCTAAAAACAAAACATAATTCACGTTTATAATACGTTTGAGACCTATCACTATCTGTTAGAAAATTATACAAAACATTTACATTTGGTTGATAAAAATCAATCATTATTAAAGTTATAATTTTTAATAATAATTACTATTTAAGTTTATCATCTTCGTAAGGTTTGTCTTTGTTTTACAAACTCACGTGTAGGTATTCCACCTCTTACCCAACCACTATCAGCAACTTCTTCAATTAGGTGTTGTGGATGTTGTATATGTTCTTTTAAATGATTTAACATTGGTGTGTGATGATAAGGAACATAACTCATCTCACTAGTTGTATTACAACTCTTACGATTTTGAACCATATCACCTTGTTGTATTTGTGATTCTTTTACAGGGTCTACCGCACCACGACCCAAATATGGAACAGTTACAAAAGGTCTTGAAAATAAATCAATTGAACCTTTGGGATTTGTTTGCATTTTACTTATTCTTAAACGACTATCTACATCTACATTACAACCACCTAATCCTACATTTGAAAAGGGGGCGCTCGTTAAAAATACAGATGGTTGTTGTGTAGCAATATGCATTGGTTTTTTCATACCACAATTTTCAACATAATAATTTGTTGTTAAATAGTTATTGTAAACCTGATTTTGACGTTCTTTATCAGTTAATACACAACTATCATCATCTAATCGTGAGAGATTATAAAAACGATAATCCTTAACGTGTGCCATTATTTATTATAATGGTATAATAAAAATTATCTTAAAATATGACGATAATTATTTTGTTCACATTTCCATTGATCACCACCACGACATGAACCCATATTTCCGTAACAAAATTTTAAAAACGCGTCTTGGTCGTTGGGTATAGTTGTATTAGGCATACTATGAAACTGACGCATAGAATGTTCGAATTGTAATGTATCACTTAAATCATTTTTCTTATAATCAAATTTTTTTTCAACATTATGATTTATTTCTTCACGAACAGAAGGTGTAAATGAAGGTGTCGCAGGTTTTCTATCTGGATTTGTGTAATAATCTTTTTGTAAAACATTCATTAAAGGATTATTAGGAGTTGGTTTTGTATATTGTTGTTGTATATTTGTATGATTATTTATAGTTTGGTAAGGAACTCTAAATCCTTCTTTATCATTTTTTGTAGTAATATACATCATACCTCCTAAAACACTAACACTCATTATTATAATAATGAATAAACGTGCTGAAGGTTGTATAATTAACCCAATCAATCCTAAAACAATCATTGTTCGTGTTAATGCGTTTAATTTCTCGGTTGTATTCATTGTATGTTTAGGTATAAAGTTTATATGTTCAGTATCCCATAAAATACTTGGTTTATAAATCCATAGTTTTGATGTTGTTTCTGTATGTTTCATAATAGAATGTTTTATTATTATACGATAAAAATATATTATTATTTACGATTACGTTTTTTACGATTACGTCTTTGTTGTTTTCTCTTAATATTTCTTTCCTTTTTATCATCATTAATCATACTTTGTTCAGGTTTCTCTCCTCTTTGATAAACAGTTTGTTTATTCTTACGTTCTTCTAACTTCTTCTTCAATCTTTGTTTTTGTTCGTCACTACGATTGGGTTTAAAATATCCATCCATTGAAGACATCTGATTCATCATACGTTTTAATTGTCTCATATGAGGAACACGATGTCCTAAATCTTTCATTTTTTTTAAAATATCTTGTGCTTCTGTCATCATTTCTTCCTGATTTACTTCACCTGACTTCATTTTTGTATCCAATTTACTCCCTATTTTTTTTACTAAAGACATAAGTTTCGATGGATTTTTAAATAATTGTTTCATTACACCCTCAAAACTTTGTGTATTTTCATCTATATCCATTTCTCTCGCCGTCTCTTCCGCTATCTCTTGAGCTAAAGAACCTAGTGTTCCACCCATTAATGATTGGATTTGTGAGTGAAGTTCATCAGCATTCATATTTTGTGATATATCTTCTAATGAAATTGAAGTTTCATCTGTATTACTAAATAAATCTTTCATATTTTCTATCACATCATTCATTTTTTCTTTTAATGTATCTTCATCAATCGCCTTGAATAACGTTTCGGATTCTTCACCAAATGATGATGTATCTTTTGTATATCCAACCAATTGGAATAAAATTAATTGAAGATACTTCCATATCACTTGACGTGTTTTATCTGTGATTGTTGTATCCTTCCATAACACTGAAAAATCAATTCCTGGTATAAATTCTAAACCTTCATTATTAAATATTTCATCATTTTGATACATAATATTGAAAAAATGTGGTAGAAATTGTGTCTTACAATGTTGTAATATATAAGATGTATCATAAGTATTACTTGTAATATCTAAAAAGACCATTAAATTCTCATTATTTTGAACTGTTTCTTTATATTCAGGAAACGTTGATAATGTATCCGCAATAAATTCGCGGTATATTTTAGTAAATTGTTGTGATAAAGAAATATCTTCTTCAGTCATAACTTTTTAATATATATCTTTAATAGTTTTTAATTTAAAAATTGAATTTAATATTTTTCTATAATAAAAATAATTAAAAATGTTATTTAAAGATTGTATAATCTCTCTCACAACTGATTACAACATCGTTATACTTACAAAATCTAATTGTATATACTGTAAAAAATCAATTGAATTATGTAATCAGTATGATTATGATTTTACAACATATAAAATAGATACCTTCTTAAATAATAATAAACAAGATGTATTAGATGTAATTAAATCGTATAATCATGGGAAGGAGTATAACACCCTTCCAATGATATTTATAAATAAACAATTTATAGGAGGATATAATGAATTAAAAGAAAAAATAGAACAAGATTATCTATTTGAATATAAAGAATATACTGATATTGATTTTTAGTGTAAATATTATTATGTTGTATCATACAATTCAGATAATTTTGTAAGATTTTCAATATATTTCATTACTTTTTGTTGATTTTCTTTACCCATTTTACGAACAGGGTCTCTTAAACGCTCTATAATATTCATTAATTTTTGGTCTTCTTCTACATCATTTGTATAATCTTTTTCTATAAAGAATGAAATATCGTGATTATAAATCTTTTCTTTATAATTATCCGTTACATATTTCTTCCATCCAACAATAAGTAGTCGTGGATTAGACTTCTTTATTGTCTCACATAATGTCTTGGAACGACGTATATCCTTATCTTCTGGAAATACTTGTTGCACGTCATCAATAAATTCTAAAATATGTGTATTAAATGTTTTAATAATACTTGACATTATTATATTTTTATTTAATTTTATACTTTTAAGTCGTTATTAGATAATATTTTACTCTGTTTTATAAATAAATCATACGTTAATACATTATATATTTCATTTAAACCTTCGTATTGATGTTTATTATCCACGATTAAAGTAGGCGTATATTGAATGTTTGGACTAATATCAATTATTTTGTTATTATATTCGTTGTATATATATCGGTTTTTCTTTTCGTAATTATATTCTATACTATCTAAACATATGAATGAAATATTTTTTTTCATTTCATTAGTTAATTTATAAATCAATTCAATAGAATATAAACAGTCTGTTCGATAATATAATATAATATTCATAACGATTATTATATTATTTACATAAAATTGATTATAATTTCTAAATATATTATTTAAAGATAGTATATAAAAGTAACTATAATGGAAACACCTGTAATAACAAATATTAAAGATGATAGCGAAGTTTTAGAGTTTGAAGTTCATCATTCGAATGTTAGTATTATTAATTCAATGAGACGATGTATCCTTTCAGAAATACCGATTTATGTATTTAAAGGATTTCCACACGAAAAAAGTGAAATCAATATTATTAAAAATAATACAAGACTTCATAATGAAATTATTAAACAACGTTTAGGATGTATACCTGTATTTATTAAACCTGGTAAAGAAATTTTTGATATTACAAAATATAAATTTGTTATTGATAAAAGTAATTTAACAAATGAGACTGTTTATATAACAACGGGTGATATTGAAATATATAATATTGAAGATACAAATAAAAAGATTTCTAAAAAGGTTAGAGATAAGATTTTCCCTAAAAATGAAATTACAGGAAATTATATTATTATCGGTCGTTTAAGACCGAGAGTATCACCTGATATTGAACCGGAGACACTTCAAGTTGAAATGAAACTATCTATAGGGAATGCTAAAGAAGATGGTATGTTTAATGCGTATCAACCTGTAGTTATTATAATCTTATTGATGAAAGTAGAGTTGAACGAGCACGTGAAGAATATAGTAATAAAGTCCGTAATTTTACAAATGATGAAAAAACATATGAACGAGAGATGAAGAATTGGGAGGTTCATGATAAAAATAGAATTATACACCCAGATAAATACTCTATGAAGATTGAAACATTAGGAATATATACAAATACGGAGATATGGAATAAAAGTTGTGATATTATGATTGATAAATTAAATAAAATTATTGAAGAATGTGATAAAGAAACATTAACAATGGAGTATCAACTTGGAACAACACATTCATTTTATATTAGATTAGAAAATGAAGATTATACTTTGGGTAAGGTCCTTGAATATATGATATATACGATGGAGTATGTAAATAAAACCAATACGAATAACTGTTTATTGGTTAACTTCTTTAAAAAACATCCTTTAAATTCGTATGGTATTCTTAGAATTGATTTTATTAAAAATGGTGATAATATTGAAGATATTAAGAAGTATAGAGACACAATTTATGAAATACTTAAAAAGGGTTCTGAAGAATTAAAAAAACTTTATACAACTATGAAAATGTAATATATGTTCAATGGTTTTTTAATTATATATATTATAATAATACATATGACATATACATTATTNAATAACGATGGTTCAACAATTGNTACAATTACACAACTTGAAACGTCGCCTTTAGTTAGTATTTTAGATTATGAAAATTCAGATATTACAAATTCTTCAAGATTTGATTTAGAAGATGTATCAAAANCNATATTTTCTTTATCAATGGATGATTCAGGTAATGTTTTAGCGGTTGGTGTTCCATTTACAACAACGAGTAAAGGTTANGTAAATATATATAGAAGGGNTAATAATACGTGGGAACTTCATACTACTTTACAATATAATTCGGATATAACAAATACATTTGGTTATAGTATTGATATGACACCTGATGGTGGATTAATTATTATAGGTATTCCAACATATGGTTCAAACACGGATGGAGTAGCACACGTATATGGTTATGTAAATAATGTTTATGTTTTACTTAAAGTATTGAAAAATAATAGTAATGGAACAAATTATGGTTCTCTCGTACATATAGATGAAACCGGAACAAAGTATACTATTCTTACGAAAGAGATGGTTGATTTAATAAATGATGGATTAACTAATGTTGAAGACGCACCACAGGTTTTAGATGAAGAACCATTACGACGCACTGATGGTACTTGGGGTAAAACAAGTAATAATATTAATTTTGTTATATCAGCGTTTAATGATATTGTAACAATGGATGTATGTGCTAACTTATTTGATTTAACGGAGGAAGATTTCTCACGGTTTGATATTGAAGAAGCAGATATCGCTGTCATTTATGAGATATCTTTGGAAAGTATGAAAAATACATTTTCTTTTATTACAGATTCAAGTGATATTGATGGTGGACAGATTATTGACGGTCATACAAATGAGAATACAGATTTAGATATTATTTATGATATATGTTCTGATAGTTTTCCTATAATTAATTTTGCACATGCTTCAACAAAGATACCATCTAATTATGAAAATAGTTCATTCTTATCAAACTTAACAGATGAACCCTATGGTGTTCATTATATGTTAAAGCGTTCTTTATTAAAGCATGAATATATACGATATTTATCTGCTTCTTTATTCAATACGATTCACGGCGTTGATTTATTCAAAAACGAACAGGAAGTAAAGAATAATCTCGTTGTTTTAGGAAATAATGTATTGAATAATATAAAAACAGATTTATCAAACGCTAATTTAAATAGTAATTTAGATAAAGAAAGTTCTAATATAGGTCGTGAAATAATATTACAAATTATGAAAAATGATAGAAACAGATTTAGTAATTTAACGATTTCAGAGAATGGTTCAATTCAATTCCCCTTTAAAGAAAATGATACATTTATATTTAATGTATCGATAGAAGCACCAAATAAACAAAATGAATTAACAGGTGTAAACAAAATACCTATTAGAACATATAGAATTATTTTAGTTTTAAAAGAAAATCCAAAAAATATTGCGCCAAATGATTTAATTGATATAAATGGTGATTTAGTAAACAATGTAGATTATAAAGAAAATCCAATAAATTTAACAATACCTTCTAATACATATCCTGCTTCATAACCAAGGCATATATTGATTTATATCTTCATCAATTTTAACAATTTTACGTATATCATTAATTGTGATTGACTTCATTTTATAAGCGTAATATGCTAAAATGATTGAATTAATACTTTCAATACACATAAAATCAGTTGCTTCTAAAATATCTTTTCTTTCATCATCATTTAAGTTATCAATAATATCGTATAATTCTTTTGAAATAACATCTTCTAAAGGTTGTTTAATATTAGTAATAATTTTTAATTCATAATTACATATTTTAAGAATTGTATCTAAAGTTTTTGATGATACATTTGATAATTCTAAAAACTGTGTTTCATTACTCTCGTGTTCTTGAATAATATCAGCAATTGTTTGAATATATAATGAATATTTAATTAGATTTGAACAATCACAAGATACATATTTATCATCTTTACAATGAAATTTTATATTCATATCAGTTTTATTATAAATACTAATATTTTATAATAAAACATTCAATTTTTATTTAATATTTCTTTATAATTTATAACTTCTGTTGGAGAAAATGTAGTCAATAAGAATAATATATTAAACCATATTAAATAATTGATATATGTTATGATTGGAATACTAGCGAAATTTCCAATAACTGGTACTAAAATATCTAATAAAATAACAAATAAAAATCCATAAATATTCATTATAATTATACTAATGAAGATATTTTAGAATATTCTTGTTGTATATATTGAGGAGATTTTTCACATTCAACAGAAGATAGTCCCATACTTGTAATAGATGTTGTAAAAAATCCAGTAAATAGGTATAATAATATACGTGATATTTCATATTTGGATTGAACGATACTTCTTAATCTGGATTTATTTTCTTCAAATGCTTTTATACTCGGTTTTCCTGTTCTTTCATCTATGGGTTGTTTATTCCATAAATGGTCTAATGCGTTCATTGCATCATCAAAGTTCCAAGGTGTAAATGTATTTACTAATAATGACTGGTCTTTATAGATTGTTGTAAGAATATCATCAATACCTTGTCCTTTTCCTTTCATCATAGAGAGAAACACAGTATTAACATCTCTTAATCTTGCTACCATATATCCAAATGTATTTGCAAAAGGTTGTTTAATAATAGGGAACATCTCAAGAACAATAATCATAGACCCGAAAATAAGCGTCCAAGGTATTAAAACAGATTTTAATACATTTAAACTTTGAACTTCACCACATAACTGTTTACTTTGAAATAATCCAATAGTAAATTGAATGATTAAAACAACAATGAAATATATACCTGTTATTATTTTTTCATTTGTATAAAGAAAGTATAATGCGATTGTATAAGCAATCGTAATCCCTAAAAATATAAGAAATGAAAGTAATGAATTATTCATACTATAATTTTAAATTAGATATTAAAAATATATATTTATTAAGAACTTAAAATCATTAGAATATGAATGTAAATGGGTCAACACATCCTGATGGAGAACCTTTAGAAGGTTGGACGTATACAATGGAAGCAGGTATAATTCAAGAAACAGTTGAAGAAGAAAATCTATCAAGTCATAGTAGCGAACATCCACAAAATTCATTAAAGTATCATTATTATCTTGGACAAATGTTTCGTATATTAGCGTCTTCATATGTTTCAATATTTATTGTAAATTGGGTAGATGGTTGGATGTTAAAAGTTCCATATATCAATAATTATACACAATTTATTTATGCAAACACAACTACACAAAATGTTACAGAAACAATGGTCTTACGTTATTCACCAATAATGTTTTTGTATCAATTCATATTCTTGATAATGATTTTTACAGAAACAATTATATTATTAAATAATTTTTTGTATTGTTTTATTCGTTATCCTGTAACATGTTTATGTCAATTATCTATCATTCCTTTTGTATATTCTTTAAGTTCTTCAATAATATTATTCAATAATGAATATAAAGAATATTATTTAGAACCTTCATTTATAGAAACTGAACCGAATGTTCTCTCAAGAAATACGATGTATATTAATGGTTCTATTTATGTATTTCCATACCCATCATTTGAAGATTATGAACCTCAATTATTAATGGAACGATTATTATATCGTGTAGGAATACAACAATGGACGATATGTTTAATGAGTTTATGCATGTTTACTTGTATAATATCGTATTGCGGATGTTTGTTAAAAGAAAAATATGAATACAATATAGAACGTGTTCTTCAAAATAATTTACATTTAACCAGAAAACAAGAAAATGAGAACACAATTAATTGATGATGGAACACGATTATACTTATATCAAAAATTACGTGATTGTAAAGAAAAGAGGGTTACGTATTATAATTATATTTTTAATTTAGGATTATTTTTATCTCTTATTATTACTGTTGGTGTTATATTATATTATGCTCGTAAATATAAAATAAAAAAACAAAATGAACCAGATGACAACGAAGAATTACGAATTCGTCAGCGTTTATTTAAAATAGCACATAAATATCAGCAACAGCGTATAACACCCTTTACAGAAACTTCATTACGTGCTCATATTATATAAATTATTATTATGAATATATATAATATGGATGATTATTACAATAATTTAAGTAAGTGGTTAGATTTAAAACGTAAATATGATAAAGGTCGTAAACGATGTTTGATTTGTTCTAAAAATGTACCAATGACATTTAAACAAACGAAAGATGAATATGACGCTTCTTGTGACGCGGGTTGTAGTTTTCGTTTAAAAAAACCTCTATATGGGACATTTAAACAATATCTATATAATTTAAAATATCAATTAAGAGATATTATAATACAAATAGAACAATTAAAACTGGATTATGTATATGAGCGTATTGATGTTGAAACATTAAATCACGAATTTGAACCATTAAAAAATAAATATGAACAAATATTTTTATGGATATCCGTTTTAGAAAAAAAATATTTAAAACAATCACAAATTTATGAAATTAAAGAAACATATAATAAATCTCAAGAACTTATTCAATCATACGTTCATAATATACGTGAGTCAATCCAAGAAAAAAAATATAACGAGGCATCCCTGATATTTAAAGACCGTGTATTAGAGATGTTTAATCAAATATATGAGTGTTATTCATATCAATTAATTGAAAAAGAAAATAAAAACCAGTATCATTATAAAAAACAGTGGAAATATGACACAATACAAAGAGGATTATTCTTATTAAATTCACAGGATGACCTTCCACGTGTCATTGAGTTTAAAAAGTCTTCTTAATAATATATAAAATGAAATTATACGAATATATTGATATACCATTTTTCACGATAAGTATTGTTATTGGTTTTATAATGGTTTATACAATGACTAAAAACAATAAACGTAAAATTGTTGTATTTCCAACACCTGAAAATGTAGATTATATTCAATACCAACACGAAAATGGAATGTGTTTCTCTCCAGAACCAGTTAAAACAAAATGTTCTGTTGATACAAAAGATTATTCTTCTAATATTATAGTATAAATATGGATTTATTAAAATTGATAAAAACAAAAACAGGTAGACGTGTTATATCTATACTTTTAGGATTAGGATTTGCGTCATTATTTTATCAAAAATGTAAAGATAAAACTTGTATAGATTTTGTTTCACCTACGCCAGAACAATTAAAAAATTCTTATGAATTTAATAATCAATGTTATGAATTTCGTTTAAAAGCGGAGTATTGTGACCCGAATAAGAATAAAGTTCTTATTCGTCATAATGAATTTTAATTTTTCTTTTTAATGATTATATGACAGAGTTAAATACAGTTTATGGTGATATGAACCAAATAACAAATCAACAACAGAATACAAATAATGAAAAAAATAATACATTATCTGTTCCTGATGGTGTTAAAGTATCAGATGATGTTAAAAAGTTCTTAACATCTCAAGACCCCAAGAAACCTCCACGTTCAGAAAATATAAAACAAAAACCAATATATAATCCAAAAGTAGAAATGAAAGAACAACCGCCCGTTCAAGAACCGATGCCTCCACCTATTCAATCCACCCAAGAGAGAAATATTAAAGAAATGGATGATAAAACACCACTTCCTCAACAACACGTACCGGTTCAAACAATACAACATCAAATGGATGAACAAATACAACCGACATATATACCACAACAACCACAATTTATTCCTCAACCTATTCCTCCACAAGTTCATCATAAAGACGCTACTGAAGAATTATATGAATCACTACAAGTTCCATTAATAGTCGGCGTGTTATTCTTTATTCTTCAATTACCATGGGTTAATTCATTTTTATATCAATCATTTCCATCATTATTCACACAACAAAATAAACCTACACTTTTGTGTTTAACTTTAAAATCAATCATATTTAGTGTTATTTTCTATATATTTACATACATTTTACAAAAATAAAATTAAAGGATTATTCTTATATATCTATATTATGGGAACTTATAACCAATTTAAAGAGATGATGAAACGTTACAATACATTGAAACATATTCGTAAAGAAATTATAAAATATGAGAATGAGTATGGAAGACGGTTTAACGATTATCGTTTACATTATTCAGACCAATCAGTAGATGATTTTGAATATTATTCACCACAACGTGAAAAAATGTTGCGTCGTATGGCATCAACAAAACAATATCTTGATTATCTTGTTAAAAAAGAGCGTCGTATTCGTTCTATTTTGTAATTATTTTTTAAAATAGATTATAATGAACTGGGGACAAAATAAAAAAATATTAATAGAATTAATTGAAGAATTATTTAATCCAGAAGATTTATTTATGGTTAAACAATATATTCATAGGTTACTTACAGATATGGAGAGAATATATCGTTATAAATTACAAACTGATGATGATTATTTACAAATGAATAAAAAAATATTATACGATATTCATCAACAAATTAATATGGTGTCATCACAACAATTACAAAATGAAGTTATTCATCCTATTATAAAACCTTTAAAATCTGAATTAAATACGATGAAAAAATATGAAGATATGAAAACACAATATTATGACGCGTTAACTGTAAAACCACCACCACGACCTAATTTTGAAGAACCATTACAAACACAGTCTAAATACGCTTATTTAAAAGATAAAATATTAAAAAAAAAGATGATTAAAGAGCATTTTTCTAAAGAATTGGAAACTATACCTGAAGTAGATATTGAAAGTGATGAGTTAGAAACGAGTAATTCAATAGATAAGAAGTTGGAGCAATTAATGATAGAACGTCAGAATATATAGATTACACCATCTTTATAAGTGCCGATTGTTTTTATATGTTCAACTTCATTTATAACATCAATATGTTCATAAACATTATTATTTTTATCAACATAGTATTGTATTCCTTTAAATTCTATTTTATGGATAATAATTTTATTTCTTTTAAGATGTGGGTTTGTATGTTTATTCTTTTGATGAGTTCCACAGAAATCACTATTTTCTTTGGATTTTCTTGAACATTGTATACCTTTATGTGTATACGCTTTACAAAGCATGATAGAATGATTAAAACTTATGTTCGTTTATATGAATAAATCAATTTTTTATAGTATATATAGTATAATGGATAATAATATTGAAGAAAAATCATTATATAAGCATTATTATGATACAATTCGTGAAAAAATTCCTTCAGATATACCTTCAGATTTATCTTCGTCTTTTATAACAAATTTATATAATTATTTTACAAAACTTTCTAAACCAAATGAAAAAAATATATAATTATTATATAATGTTTTCGTCATTATATAATAGAATTACTGATTACTTATATAATAAGCATATAACAACGAATACTAAAATTGTTGAATTAGTTTCAATATACCATTAGATGTTTTAACAATTACAAAGTGTTTATTTAGTGTAATATTAAATTTAGTTTTTTTTGAATATTTAATATGATTTATAATATTTTGAAACGATTTATTAGATGGTCTATATGGAAGTTTAAAATAAAACCATAAATCAATCCAGAATGATATATTATCATAATAGTTTTTAAATGTTGTATCATTAATTGGTATATTCAGGGTTGTTTTATCCAATGTATTGAACCACTTATAAATCTGTTGTTTATAAATCTTTGAGTGGTTAATACTCTGTTTTATAAACGTATACATACCTTCAATCATATTTTCATCGAAATTATGTATTTGTTTCATCAATTTATCTCGTAAACGTCCACGTTGTGACCACGGAGGTGTAGAGTCTTTTAAATAAGGAATATTCAAGTAATGAGAACATCCCACAATTGCTGATTTAGGTATATTTAAAAATGGTCTAACTAATGTTATATTATTATCTATATATTCGACGTCGTTCATACCTAATATATTATTAAAATGTATTTTTTGTGACATATTTCTAAATGCGTTTTCTATTGTATCATCCATATTATGACCAAGTAAAATAGGATTTTTATTACCATTACCAAGTGTAGAATAGGATTGAAAACGTATATTGTGTGTAATATTTTCATAAATTTCACGCCATTTCTTGTTACGATTTCTTTTTATTTCATAAATATGACGAATATATAAATTACAATTTAAAATGTTAGAACACCAATATTTTAAAAATTCAATTTCTTTATTACAAATATCATTCTTATTATTTCCATAAGATATATGAACACATTCAATACTCCATAAACATTTTTTAGAAAGTATAGAACAAAGATAACTTAATACCATACTATCAACACCACCACTTAAACTAATTACAATTGTATTTTTATAATCTTCATAAATCATATTATTCATTAAACACCAATCTTTTATAGTATTTTCAATATGGTCTAACATATCTTGAATTGTTATCTTTTCTTTATTAAAAGGTATATACAAATGATTTAATGATTTACGATTATCATTTATATTTTTACTCATTTTAAAAGATGTTTCGTTCGTATAAGTTGTATTTAATGAAGGCGATGTATGGTCGAGTATTTCCTCTAATGATTTTGTAATATAATACTTTTCATTTTTACAACAAACTTCCATACATAATGGATTAAATTTAATTAATTTTTGTAGTGATACATTTAAAAACTTATAATATACAGGAGGAACTGGTTTCTTCTTTAATAAATAATTATGAATTAATTGTTTGATAATTGATACACACCTGTAATCATTATAATGTCTTAATACAAGTAAAACAAATACATCATATACAGGTTCAAACATCCATTTATATTCTGGTAAAAATAATTTAACTAATTCATAACACATTTTATTAGGGTTTTCGTGTGGTGGATGACGTAAGTATTGGTCCATAAATATAACTTTATTTATAAATAACTTATTAAGAATGATACTTTGAATATCATTATCGTAAAATTCTAATTCACGTTTAGTTATCATTTTAATAAACATATTCATATTTATATGTTTTATCTCACAAGGTTCAAGATTTTTATGTGAAAACCATATAGATGGATTGTTTAACCACCATTCTTGTAATGGTATACCTTGATAATAATATTGTATGACCTTCATTATTCTTTTATGTTATATCATATTGTATATTTACATAATATGATATCAATTTTTAATTTATGAAAACTATAATCACAACAGAGACTAAAACGTAAAAACTATTTATAAAGTCAGCATTTAAATTTCAAAAAGTATAAAATATGATAAATCATAGATTTAAAAGATATAAAAACTGATTTACTTTAACCAAAATTTCATCTACGGTGTTGTTTACACTTGACGCATTTTTTAATTCAGAAAATTGTATAAGAGCATGTTTATAATTTGTTAAATACTTACGTATTGCTTTTTTAGTAACAGCGGTGTTAATAGTAATTGTTTGTGTTCCACGCATAGATAAATGTCTTTTTTCCATTCCTAACACATTTTCTACTAAATCATCAATATGTGTTTGTAATTCGTCATATAAATCATCGCTTATCTTATGTTCTTTATACGTTTTTGAACGCCAATGATAAACTTTTAATGTGTTTAATACACCTAACGACAATAATACAACTTCTTCTAATTTCATTTATAATATTTCATTATAAAATAATTTTTAAGCGTTTCCACCTCGTTTCATTACTAAATCCAGCGGTGTTACATTTCCAATATATTGATTATGACTATCAAATGAAGGAATACTTCCTGAATCATGTCCTGCGTCATATAATAAAGTCCATTGAGGTAATGAAACAACTTGGTCTGAAAAGGATACATTTGGATTATCAATATAATCACCATCACTTGTTTTTTGGAGACTTAATACGGGACATCGTATACCACGTGAACGTAACCAACGCATAAATTCAGTATATTCATTTAATGTATTAAAACGTAAAGGATTTACACTTGGAACAGTATGTTTTCTTGTATTGAATAATAAGTAATAACCATCTTTATGAATTAATAAGTTAGGACACGATTTAGGAATATTCTTATTTATTGTAATATCTGTCTCATTCATAAGTGTTTTAATAAAATCATTTAATGATGTATCAAACGTTTCATATAAACTACGATGATATTGTTCGTCATTAATTTTATATGGTGTCGTATCTATTAAATATAAAAAAAGTATGATAAAAGAAATTATAACAAATAAAAGTAAAGGAGTTATTATTTTCATTACTATTTATATTTAATATACATATTTTTGTTTAATGATTTTAGGTATAAGAGGTTTATTTAAATCTTTTAACATTTTATAACATTTATTAATAGTAACCTCACTTACATGACTAATATCTTTTATAACAGATTTTTTAATATCTTGATTACATTCACAAGATACATAGTAAATAATACCAACCGCGATTGAATGTGGAGATTTTTGATGAAACTGTTGGTATTGTTTAATCTTCATAGAAATGAATAAACACAACTTCATTAAGTCTGACGGAAAATTTAATTTCGTACAATATCTTTCTAAAAATGTAGACGGTGTTGCTTGTGTTAACTGTGTTTTATCATCATAATCCATATTTTTCTCTAATTTATTAAGAATTAATAAAGCGTTTTTACAACCCTTTGTAGCACTTGATGTATCTAAATTAAATATATCAGCAATTTCTTTTGCTGTTCTTGGATACCCATTGATACGACAAGATATATAAATGGACGCGGCCAGAACACCTTCACGGTTTAAAGAACGAAATGATTGTTCTTCACTAATTTTTTTATGATATATCATAGCGTCATTAATAATTAATTTAGGAATACCAGATAAATTTGCCATAATTGTGATATGTTGAAAATCTTCATAGTTTATTTTTTCTTTATAAGGTATGGCGTGCCATTCTGTATAACGACGTATTTTTCTCATTTGGTATGTTGATTTAGAATTACAAAATATACGACACCCATATGATGATTGTTCAAGAAGAGGGTTAATCGGACAACCACTACGTGAAGGATCTTGTGTATCATCGCCTTTATAAAATCTCCATTCAGCGGTTTGGTCAAGAGGATTTCTTATCATCATACCACAAGATGTATTAGAACATATATGTGACCCGTGTTCATCTATATGAATAGGAGACTTACATAATGAACATTCATCACTTGAAAATGTTTTAGTAGATGAATATAATTCTTCAATAGGTGTTGTAGGAATAGTATTCATATTTAGTCTATTCCATAACGACTTTTTTTCATTTGATGTTAAATTCTTTGTTCTTTTTTGTGTTTTATTCATTATTATTTAAAAATAAATGTTAAATAATGATTTTATTTTCAATTTTTTTTGTTTAATTTAATATAATGGGAACAACGATATCATCAGAGATAAATGGTAGTAACACTTCAAACAATAAATCAATTATAGATATGGTATACTATATTCAAAATGAGTTTTTATCTAAACAAAAACTAAAAACTCTTAAAGAATTACAAAATAAAGAAGTATGTGAAAAATCTATTATGGTTACGGAAGAAGGTATCAGGAAATTATTAACAAATATAAAAAATAAAGATTTATATGAATTAGAGCGTGAATGGGTCCATCCTGTTATCACTGAAGATGAAAGAAAAGAATTGTTAAATGATTTGGATATAAATGAAGAAAGAAAAGAACGTATTTGTAAGCAATTATCAAAGTATAATATACAATTATATCATTTATTAAGTCATATTATTGAAGCATTACAACCTGTTTATGAATATACAGACGAAGATGGTAAAATACAACGTATTCATTATCTTAATTTAGACGAAAATTATAATTACAAAAACTTGAAAATCCATAATATGAATTTTTGTAGTCATCGGTTATATCCAATTCATTGGAATACTAATATAGATGATGAAGATAATGTTGAATTAATACCAAATTTTTGTTCTGTATCAGTTAACGATGATAAAATAAATACTGATGTTCAGTATAGAACGGAACATAATGTTCCCGATTTTGTTAAAGATGTAATGACACAAGTTGGTGGAGAGAACGTAGTTATACAAAAATCATATACAATACCAAATGAGTTAAAGTTCAATCCAACAGGATTATTGACAAGAAATAACGTAGAGGAACAAGATAATAATGAAGAAGAACAAGATAATAAAACTGTCTTTGAAAAGACATTTAGTCCTATAAAAAATACACTTACACAAGAATTTGATATTTCTATGAATACTATATTTAATTTCATTACTAGGGATAATGGTGATGTTTCGGGTTCTGATGGTGATGATTCAGGGTCTAAAGAAGATGTTTCAGGGTCTAAAGAAGATGTTTCAGGTTCTAAAGAAGATGTTTCAGGTTCTAAAGAAGATGTTTCGGGTTCTAAAGAAGATGTTTTAGGGTCTGATAAAGTTTTAATAGAGAACAATGATAACAAAACACCTGTTGATATTTCTTATCAATATCAATTATCAAAAGACCTTGAGATTGATAATTTATTTGATGATATAGAAACAAATAAAAATGATGAAATGAACGAAAATGCTATGAGAGAATTACAACCGGGTATATATAATATACAAAATGATG